>OGOS01000345.1_pt1 | contig 39775 bp, 32 predicted proteins | sample 1552701 | NCBI WGS metagenome assembly OGOS01 (sample SAMEA2580128, study PRJEB22360) | human gut metagenome | biome: human gut; feature: human-associated habitat; material: faeces | place: Denmark | collected 2008/2010
ACCTGAAGGAAAAGAAATACCTGAAGGGGGACAAAGACGCCCTGATCATCCGGTGCATGGATGGTACGGAAGCAGTCCTTTACGGTTTCCACCCGGCACAGCTGGGAGAAGAATGGCTGAAGGCCCTTTTTACGGCACCCGTCAGCCGGAAACCGGTATGCTACAGCATCCAGTTAAAGCGTGACCCGGATGGCAGGCTGTACCTGATCCCTTCCGTCACCCTCCTCTTAGAGAACCACCATTGCAATGAGTCCCTGGAGGACGGCTGTGTATCCATCGACCTGAACTATGACCACGTGGCACTGACGGACATCGATAAGGACGGAAGGTATATTTCCGGCGAGATCCTGAAGTTCGATCCGGAAAATAAGACCTCCGGGCAGATCTCGGATGAGATCGGGCGTGTCATGTCCAAAGTCGGAAAGTTCTGTGCAGACAGAAAGAAACCGCTCATCATGGAGGATATCGACACGGTCATCTCCAGGGGCGGCATGCGCTACGGGAATGCAAAGGGCAACCGCCATGCATCCGTTTTTGCCTACCGCAAGATGACTTCCTGCCTGGAGAACCAGGCTTACGAAAGGAGCTTCGGCCTCATAAAGATCGACCCTGCGTATACAAGCCAGATGGGGAAATTCCTGTTCATGCGGAAGATGGGTATCTCCATCCACGCCGCTGCCTCCTATGCCATCGGTCTGAAAGGCATGGGGCTTCTGGAACTGCTTCTCCCGGATAAGGAGATGACGGAGAGGCTTTCCCCTTCCATCCGCGAAAAGATGCTGCAAGGAAAGGATATGCCAGGTCTTATGGCCGCCTGGAGAGAGATCACAAAGAAATTCAGCGGTGTATATACCCACAGCTTCTACCGTAAGATCCCCTATGCCCATAAAGAGGAACGGACAAAGACCGGGAAGCTGAAAAAACCGAAATCCCTGGGTGCCATCGCAAGGGAGATGAAGGGCTGGACGGTCCGTTACTGCTGATCACCTGTAACTTAAGACAATGTTTCTTTTACATAGATTGTAACCATTTCTTATGGTTTTTGTAACTGTCAACCTCTCCGGGTATCTTACCAGGGATTCTGTACGTTCCAATTGTATGGGGCGGCAGGTACCTGGATGGACGGGATATCCGGAGCACCCGTCCGGTATGCTGCCCTTTCCTTCGGGTTTCGGGGAACATATCGGATAACTGTAAGCTGGGCTGAATCAGTATTTTGTGGGCTTCGGCCCACAGAATCCCCATCAGACGTCAGTCGGTTGGGGTAGTTCAAGGAATACAAAGATTTTAAAATTAAAATATTACCGCTTACCTGTCTGGAAAAAGATCCTTTAAATGAAGAGGCATATCTGGATACAGATGTAAGCAATCTTGCTGAATCAATGAAGAATATAGGTTTCTTTGGAGATCTTGTAGCATACCCGATCGAAGGAGAAAAATACCGGATCGAATCCGGGCATCGTAGATATGACGCAGCTATGCTTGCAGATATAACAGAAGTTCCTGTCTTTAAGTTAAATCCGAAAATGCAGTCCTTAGCAGAGAGTGGAAATTATTCATGGGCGATTTTAAGCCAGGCAAGTCAGCTTAATGATTTCCAGCAAAATATGCTATACAGAAAGATTACGATGCAGGGCAGTATTCAATCTGCTGTTTCGGGTAATTGGATCAAAGACGAGATCGATAAAGCGAAATGTATAAAAAAGGATTACGTGTATTCTGTATACAGGGAAGAAAAACCAGATCATCCTGAAGTTAAAGAAAAACCTAAATTCCGTCATAAAGACGGATATAAAAGGATAGAAAAAAGCTATGATTTTCTGAAATCTGCTTTTGAAGATGATTCGATCATTAAGGCGAATCGTCTTGAGGATTGTTTATCCATCCTGATTGAGATGCAGGATAACCTTAATGATTATATTACTGAGATCAAAAAAAATTAGAATAATGATTTTTCCATAGAATAAAAAAAGATCTTCCGAATTTATCAATCGGAGGATCTTTTTTAATTGATGAAATTGTTACAATCAGAACCGGGTTCCGATAAAAAAGTGAATTCGAATTCACTTTTTTATCTGTCGGTTCATGCAGCAAGACTCCAGATACCGCGGCTTTCGGATACAAAATCCGGATACATCTGGAGTACCTGTCTGACTTTATCCTTCCAGTGTGGATTGGAAAGAGCCTTCGCATACCCTTCCACTTCTCTGTAGATATTTGAAAGGGATGATGCTCTTCCAAGCTTTTTGAGTACCGCAAAAACAACATCCCGCCAGGTTGCGGATCTGCTGTCCCTGATATCCAGTTTCTTTTTGAGTGGAATCTGAAAATCGAGGATATAAGGAGCAAGCTTTTTGAGTACGAGAATATACTCATGTACGATCGGAACAAAGTTTTTGGAAGAATAACTTCGACCTCCAGAACATGTATTGTGCTGCATTTTAATGAGCACCTGTTCCAGTCCGCCTGGTTTTACGATGTCTGTTAACATGGAATGCAACCCGTTTCTGCGTACATCCCCCATTAAGATTCCCATTCGTGCCCCACTCTGTAAAGAGGCGAAATATTTCATAACGATACCGTTTAGGGTTTTCATAAATGTTTCCCATGGCATCTGCCCCAGGTCACATTTTGATAATTCACCACTTGGGTCCGGATACATAGAACCGGCATAGGGGATCCTGATCTCAGCTCCATATGGCGGATGCATAAATAAAAAGTCGGCATCTGTAAACTGTATCGGAACTTCATCTGTCACTGCGTTTACGCATAAGATCCCGGGACGTACCGGCGTAGGATTTAAGTCCGCTCCAACATAATCAATTTTCATATCTTTGGCTACATCAAAACCTGTCCCTGATCCGGCAAATAATTCTGCAAATTTTTTGACCTTATACTTCCAGATCAAGAATGCCTGATACCAGCCAGAGCAGTTCCCCCTGTATTTTTGATCTCCCCATGGTCCTCTGTCTGGAAACGACAGTACCGTACTGTCGTTCTCCATAAGTCTTGCAATAATTTCATTTCTGTTCATAATTTTCTCCTTTCGTTGTTGTTTGCAACATAAAATGAAATTATTATAGACAAAATAAAAAAAGAGATAATACACTGCATTATCTCTTTCGATCAGAACCCGGTTCCTATTTAATTTGCAAAGCGGTTCATTAATACTTCTATCTTTTCAGAAATGATCTTACTCAGCTCTTCCAGCTCGTTGATCGTTTGTTCCAGATCCTTCTCTGGAATCACGTATTCATCTTTTAATACTTCTGTTAATTCAGAAGAGTATTTTTTGATCTTTTTTGTGGCAACCTTTGGCTTGATATAACCAGTCGCCTTAGACTTTGGAATATTTGTCTGCTCAATTTCTTGAGCCTTTTTTTTCTGGTCGTTTTCAATCTCTTCCTGCTTTAATTCCCTGCACTTTTTGATAATCCATGTTTTTGTAACCGGCTCCGGTTCATTCTGAATATCACATACAAGCTCTTCCTGCTTTTGATCAGAAAGAGTTACAGCATCTGTGAGTGCAGTCCAGGAATATTCTTTGGAAGCGGCCATTTCCTGCAGTTTTGGAATTAATTTAAGAAGAGTACGATATTTTGTTATCGTTCTTACATCCAGACCCATGAACGCACTGACTTTCTTAATAATGTCTCCAGATTCAATTAAATTTCCATCTTCATCTTTATCAAGCAGGTCGTTTTCTTTTTTATATTCATATTCATCTCTGAATGTATAATACAGATTATCTGCGACCCTTGCCGTAATGATGGGATTTTTATCCCTTTCTAACAGGTTCGCCCCAAAGAGACGTCTCTTTCTTTCATACTCTGTTTTGGGAGGTACGGTTTCCAAAACAGGTATTGTTTCTATTCCTGCTTTTCTTGCTGCAAGTCTTCTTCTGTGACCGGATTCAATACGGTATTTTCCTCCTTCAATCGGATATGCAAGAATAACACCCTGGAAACCGTATTCTTTCATTACTTCCGCCAGATTATCTATTTGGTATTCACTGCCGTATACAGTGATATTGTCAGGATCATCCACCAGGTCTTGATCCCTTAAAAAACGAAGCCTGACTCTCTGGGATTCCGTAAGATCATCCGTATTCATATCCTGCGTGATGTCTGAGGAATATTTTTCAGACCTTTGTGCAACCATGGCCATTGTGGAGCTTCTGCGTAGGTTTTGTTTTGCGTATCTAGCCATGCTGTTCAACCTCCTTTATCCTCTGTAAGATCTCTTTTGCAAGGTCCTTATAATTTTTAGCAATTTCACTTCGTCCTGCACTGATGCAGACCGGTTCTTTATATGCCTCCGCAGCTGTTGTTGTTGCATAATCATATTTGATTGTTGTTTTAAAGAAACGCATTGCCTGCCGCATTTCTTCTGTCATACTTTCGGAATATTTTTCCTTTTGATATCCTTTGTAGAGCTGTGTCTGGGTATAAAAAGCACCAAGGCGAACCAGGTTCTTGTTATTAAAATTATTAATTGCCTCTTCACAGCAATCTATTATATCGTTATAAGCAAAAAGACTGGATTCTTTTGCGAGGTGGAGAGGGGCAATCAGATAATCAGATGCTACCAGATACATCATTGTAACAAGGCTGTTCTGCGGAGGAAAATCGATAAAGATATAATCATATTCATCCTCAGTCTGGTTTAACAGTTTTTTCACGCTCTCAATGTCATTTATTTCATAACAATCCATTTCCCGGCTACCAAGTAATATATCAAATTTACAGCTTACGGTTTTAAATCTGTTCCCGAACTTTCTTTTCGTGGATCGTTCGATTGTTCGGATGGCATTAAAAACAGGTATTTTATCTTCAAGGACGGTGTATAGATTTTCTACACCTGCTTTTGTACGGCCCTGACTCAAAATACACTCATTTGGGTCGATTCCAATCTCTATATCAAGTTCATCTGAGAAAAAATATTGAGTAAGGTTCATCTGTGAGTCCCCGTCTACAAGGAGGACTTTTTTCCCTAAAAGAGCAAATTCTGCTCCTAAGTTCAACAGGCTGGTTGTCTTGCCGACACCGCCTTTTCTATTGTATACAGCAATTACTTTTGCCATAATTTTCTCCTTTCCGTGTCCTTTTGATCATTTGTTATTATGACACATACATTTTTAAAATTCAATATGATTGACAACTTCTATTATATAAATTTCAATTTTGGAATGTTTTCACACGAAAAAAATGTCAAATCGGAACCCGGTTCCGATCACGTCAGAACATACATTCAGGTCAGAGCAAGGCAGGATACTGCAATCAGAACCCGATTCCAATTGAGTAAATATTGATTTTTTGAAAAAGATATAGAGAATTGTATAAGAGAAAAAGAGTAATAGCGTATGATTATTTTAAATCGGAACCGGGTTCTGATTTCTAAATAGAACATTAAAGAAATATTTCTTAAGAAAACACAGATCCTATTAAATGAGAACCAAGTTACGATTGCACCAAAACATATATTCAGGTTAGAGCAAGACAAAATACTACAATCGGAACCGGGTTCCGATTGTGGCAAATTATTAGAAACTCGAAATATAATAACGGTATATGTCACAAGAAAGTAAAAACACTGATTTATCAAAAGAAATCAGGATATCAATCAGAACCCGGTTCCGATTGAAATAATGATGCTTTAATTATCTAACTACATTTCTTTAAAATACCAGTTTTCATAATTATACCCCATTTTACATTTTCTAAACATAATAAAAAAGAAAGGAGAATAAAAAAAATATCACGTAACCTACTATAAAATCCATGAGAAGGAATAACTACTGTATCTTGAACTAAGAAAGCGAAAGAGAGCCTTCTCAAATCCATCCGCGGCGGAATGGAAGAGCAAAAAAACATTATGAAAGAAATCTAAAATACGGAGGAAAAGAAAATGAACAACGAATTCAAGTTAAGACTTTACAAGAAAACAGGTCCAGAAAAAGGTAATCTGGATAAGGAATTATTCTATGATTCCGCAAAAGAGCTGTGGACAACGTACAAGTTTCTGTTACGTAAATCTGATTATTCTATTAATCTTAACCGAGCTCTCTACCCAACTATCTGGGTACGGTCAGGAGAGGAAGACTGGACAAGATATTGTGAAGCTGATTTCGCAAAATTCTTCCTTGGAGGAAAACGTCAGATTGACATTATAAGCGAGAATATCAAATATACAGACGAACTGTGTGTGGATCTGGAAAAAGAAATCATAGAAGCAGACTGGGAACTATGGATTGATGTCGACCGCTATTTTGGAACAGATACAGGTTCTGATGATGAAACCTGGATCAATTTTTACACTTACTGGCATTCTAATGGAAGAGTGACGGCGGTGTATGAAATTGACAGCGAAGAAACATCAAAAGTAATTGACTGGCCGCTGACCGATAAGGAAGAGGAGTTCTTCTTATTAAAAATGGAAGAATACGCCTTAAAGAAGGAGCATTGTTCATTAGAGAATCTGTTTCAATTTGAGAAGGAACATGATGCACTCTGGGATGATGCAGGAACATCCGATTCCTATTTGCATAAAGTTGGATACAACTTTCTTTTAAGAACGAACTATGAAAGATGGGACGGAACAGGAGAGATGCCGGTTACATTCAATAAAGAATATTATTGTACATATCGAGCCGGAATCCCAGGAGGAATACTGAGACTGTCTGTGACAGAGGATAACAGTGAATGGAAATATGTTATATCCTGTATAGGAATACGGCCCACCGGGGAAGAGATAACCAAAACAGAAAGTATTCCAATAAAAGCAAATAATGATGAATTGGAATATGGATTGAAAAAACTGATTTCAGAATTCAAAGAAGCATTTTCGGAACAGCTCTATTGCTACAAAGGAGTAAGTTATCCAGTTGGGCCAGTAACGAAAGAGGCAGTCTGCAGATATAAGGATGACAATAATTACATCCGCGGAATTGTCAAAGTAGAACTCTCTGATATGATCGAGAATGACCTTGATGGATTCCTGGACCTTATCTCGGAAAAACTGACAGGTAGTCCGTTACTGATGGATATCGGGTATGAACCGGTAAGTGTATCGGAGGAAGGATTATACCTTCTGGTATCAGGGGACGTATCAGAAATTTGTGATGAAGAACAGGATAACGGGGAGGATGGAAATGAATAATGAAACAGTAAGAAGAGCCTGCCATGCGATCGGAATGGATAATAAGAATCCCTTTTACAAGTATGGAGAGAAACACTTCATTTCCTACCGAAATTACTCTGTTTCGAGCAGACTGGGGGATGAATACTTTGACAAACTGGAATCTGAAGGACTTGCAGAAGCAGACCGTGGAAAGCAGTCAGTTACCTATTATTTGACAGAAAAAGGATTCCAATGGCTGGAGAAGGAATGTGGCATGGTGATCCATACCAAAACCCGACCGGAAAAAGAATACTTATTAAACGAGGACGATGAAGACCAGATCAAAGAGATCTGGGCCTGGCTGAAAAAGAAAGAAATATATGTTTCTGAGTTTCCGGAAGAACTTGATGTTGCCATTTGGCTGGATGCTGATGCAATGGAACCGTTCTTCGAGAATTTCGGAAATGATGAGAACCCGGTTCCTGCAAGGATATATCAAAACGCTGTTCTGGTATTGTTTTCGGACATTCTTGATTTTAAAGTGATGGGTAAACAGATATGGTCATTCAGACCTGGTGGAATGAGAGAGGAGTGGTAATTTTTTTAGGAGCCTGTTGCGGCTCCTTTTTTTGTGCGCATAAAAAAGAAGCCCTGAAAGGCTTCTTCTCGTTTGGACATAACCCGGCTCTTTTTAGCCAGTGATGTATATGGAAAAAAGATTAGCAGATGATACTAAAGTTTCCATCAACGTTTCCGCATGTCTCGTATGCGTAGTTCTGATGGGAACCAAAATCCGCAATCTTGGTGAAATCCTTAACAGAAACGGTATATAAACCGAAATCTCCGCTAAGGGCCATCAAGACTACTTCGTACTCGCATGAAGATGTATTCTTGGCTACGCCAAGAAACTTATACAGAGAGTCGTCCTCTGCACGTCTCACGATACTTCCCTCGCGAATCTCTTCTACTACTTTTTTTCCTGATTCTTCTTTGATGTTGAACTGAACATGATCTTTTTCAGAGCAGATTCATTGGTAGAAAATTTCCCCATCTGTCCCAGAAAATGGTCCAGCGCTTCATAAAGATTTCCCTCGATATCCAGATCCCCACGCATATACGCCTCACCCAGTGCAAGGGATGTGCTCTTCATCAGATCCGCCAGAGGAATCGCTTTCTTAAAATTCACCGTAAATGTAGGTTCACCCTCTCCGATGTGATACTCGGAATTCTTGAACTTTACCAGAAATGGATAATCTGTAAAGCGTTCAAGGAACTGTACCATTGCTTTCTCTTCCGTCTTCTCCTGTAATGTCTCAAACATAATAGTCTACCTCCTTTAACACAGCACTATGATACACCCGGAGGAAGGCTTTATGTCAAGGGAGATATACAACAAAATTTTATCAATAAAATGGCGATATTTGGTAAAACTCTTACTTATACTTATTCAAATTAACTAGATGTTTACAATCCATTTTTAAACAAGCTGCCGAAAACACTGATATTATCAAAACGCACTCGTTAATTATATATCATTTTTCAATAATTATCTTTGTATTTTACGCATTTTTTATTGCTTTATATACAATTCAGACTTATAATAAAAGATACAAAAAAAGAGCGAAAACCATATAAAAATCCAACACTGGAGGGAACCTTATGAACGAAGAACTTTTTAATGAAGCATCAAAATCCAACATCCTGTCAAAACAGCTGGTCGATCAACTTCAGGAAAGCATGACCTACAGCAGCATCTCCTTCATCAATTGGACCATCGAAGTCCTCAAGCTCCTGAAAGCCCGCATCGAACGCGGCGACAAGATCAAAGATGAGACCACCGGCGTGATCTACGATCTCTACACCTTCCGCCAATTTGTAGAAACCAACTTCTCCACCTACATCACCGGCCAGGTCTTCAACACCTCCATCCGGTCCCAGAAAATCTACTTCACCCTGGAAGCCTGCCCAGGCGGCTACAACCTCCTCATGGCAGACTCCGGCAACGAAAAAACCTACCGCTGGATCTCCAGCTTAAGCAAACGCTTCTCCCTGGTAGAAATGATCGCCACCGGAATCGTCTACGTCAAAGACAACCGTACCGACACCTACCAGCCATTTATCTCCGAAAACGGCAAATACTGCAAATACAACAAAGACCTAGGAAAACTCACAGAGCTCTGACCAAAACGGGGAATCCACAACCGCAGATTCCCCGTTTTTCTCATCCATCCAGCGCAGCGCCAATGACCCATTCCCCTCTTCAAGCCACAGGGAATCTCAGCCTTTCCTCCCAGCCATCCAGCGCAGCGCCGATGGCTCATCCAACTCCCGTCATACCACCCCACTAGCAACACTCCCCACGAGATTTAACACGTCTCACGGCCAACGCACAGCCAGTGAGGGGCTTCTTTCCAGACTGACTCTGCAGGAGGGGAGCTGCTTCTTAGGTGGCGGAAATCTGCGTTGCTTCAAAAAATCTCGCTGTTTGAGCGGCTTCAGACGCGAGTTCGAGATTTTTTGAAGCGCTTTTAGCAGAATTCCGGCACCTTAGAAGCCAGCCCCCGACGAAGCCCCAGCCTGGAAAGAAGCCCCTCACTGGCGTCCCCTTCCGCCATATAACTACCTCCGTTTAAATCTCCCCAAGAAATCCAAACACCTCCTCATCCTCAAGAAAATGCATCAGCATATAAGCACACATGATCGCAACCCTCTCCTCCTTCAGGATCCTCCTGACCTCATCCCGGTCCGCGATCACAACCTCGATCTCCTCACTATCCTCCTGCGCAGCCTTACTAACCTCACCACTGGCATACCCATAAACCGTAGCACAGGATTCATCCGTCATCCCGATCGTCGTAAAATAAGGCTTCTCAAAAGCCTCCGCAACCTTGATCGGCTCCAGCTTCAACCCGGTCTCCTCAAACATCTCCCGCACAGCACCCTCATGGAAATCCTCCCCAGGCTCCACAAGCCCCGCCGGAAACTCATAAATATACCCGCCGATCGTATACCGATACTGACGGATCAGCACAACCTTATCCCGCTTCTCTCCATAAACACTGTAAATGATCACCCCATCCGGATGATTCTCCCCTGTAGAAAGCTTCATATCCTCCACACTCTTCGCCCTGGAGGCCACAAAATAAGAAACCGGCGTATCATGTACACTGGTCGCATCCACTCCATAAAGATTCACGAACTTATTATCTGTAAGTTTTTTCACACTATTGATCTTACCCATCTGAAAAACTCCTTCCCGAAAATTTTTTCTAAAAACATTTTATCCCATCCAAAACCAAAGGTCAATTTTTTATACTTACACTCCCTTCACAATAGTGCTATAATAAATACCCTGCTATAAAATTTAAATTTACTTATTACATTACCAAACAGCTACTGTAGACAAGAAAGAAGGAAAAAACATTGAAAAATCAGACCAATGCTGCCCAGGCCGAAAACCCTCTGGGAACCGCCCCTGTAGGCAGCCTGATCGCCAAATTCGCCATTCCCGCCATCATCAGCATGCTAGTCAGCGCTCTGTACAATATCGTTGACCAGATCTTTATCGGACAGGGCGTAGGAATGCTTGGAAACGCCGCCACAAACATCGCATTTCCCGTAACCATTATCTCTACTGCTGCTGCATTGCTCCTGGGAATCGGCAGCGCCTCCAATTACAACCTGGAAATGGGCGCAGGAAACGAAAAAAAAGCCAGCTCCATCGCAGGAACCGGACTCTCCTCGCTGATAATCTCCGGTACGATACTCTCTGTCATCGTCCTTCTGTTCCTGAAGCCACTTCTTCATTTTTTCGGCGGAACACCGGACGTCATGCCCTATGCCATTGATTACATGGGGATCACCGCCATTGGACTTCCCTTTTATGTTTTAAGCACAGGCGGCAACCACCTGATCCGAGCAGACAGGAGTCCTACCTATTCCATGACCTGCATCCTGGCCGGTGCCGCCATCAACACCATCCTGGACCCGCTTTTCATCTTTGGATTCGGCTGGGGCATCAAAGGTGCAGCCTGGGCAACCGTGATCGGCCAGATCGTATCCGGACTTCTGATCATTTTTTATTTTTCCAGACTCCGGAAAATGTACCTGGACCACTCCATGCTGATTCCTAAGGCACGCAATCTGTCTGCCATTTTTTCTCTGGGAATGGCATCCTGTATCAATCAGGTTGCCATTGCTGCAGTGCAGATTGTCATGAACAATACACTTCGCCATTACGGAGCACTCTCCGCTTACGGAAGTGATATTCCAATCGCCTGTGCAGGGATCATTTCCAAAGTCAATCAGGTATTTATGGCCATCTGCATCGGAATCTCCCAGGGCTCCCAGCCCATCTGGGGATTTAACTACGGCGCCGAAAAATACAGCCGTGTACGCCAGACATACCGCTATTCCGTAACCTTATGTACTGTGATCGCAACCATATTTTTTATCTGCTTCCAGTTCTTCCCGCATCAGATCGTAGGCATCTTCGGAAACGGCAGCGACCTGTACTTTCATTTTGCAGAAAAATATCTCCGCATCTTCATGCTGATGACCTTTGCCAACGGGATCCAGCCTATGTCTGCCGGCTTTTTTACTTCCATTGGAAAAGCCAGGCTTGGTGTGATCATGTCTCTTACAAGGCAGGTACTCTTCCTGCTGCCGCTGATCGTCATCTTCCCAGTCTTCTTCGGAATCGATGGCGTCATGTACGCAGGACCAATTGCAGATACCTCCGCATTTGTGCTGGCCGTTGTTTTTGCCAGACGTGAGCTTGGAGTCATGAAAGCTGCTGAACAAAACGCCTGACATAAAAAATGCCATGTAATCTACTGCCCATCGGCAATATATTACATGGCATTTCTCACATTCTCAGATATTTATCTGAAACCACCATTTTCTGATCTTTCCATCATCCTCCGGCAGCTGCTTATGATCAGTCACCCTTCAGTACAACACGGATCTTCTTATAAATTACAAATACGATCAGAGATGTCAGTGCATATTTAAAGATATTAAACGGAGCAATGATCAGCAGTGCAAAGGTAAGCAATCCGTTTACGGAGCTGTGTACTGCGCTTCCCATCTGGATAAAGGTCTCGATTGGCATTCCAAACGCCTTACCGTAAGCTGGAAGCAGCACAAAGGCATTGACAAAGCATGCAAGGATCGCTGTCAGAACTGTTCCCACTGCCATACCTGCAACTGCATGTACTCTGCTCTTTTTGTGACGGAAACGATAGATCAGACCGGCCGGTACCACATAGGCACATCCAAACAGAAAGTTGGCAACATCACCAACACCGGCAGTCATGGTTCCCTTCGTCACAAGATGTACGAGAATCTTCACAAGTTCGATCAGGATACCTGCCACAGGTCCCATAGCGAAGGTTCCTACCATAACCGGTACCTCGGAAAAATCAAGCTGATAAAAAGACGGTGCAAGAAACGGGATCGGAAACTCAAGATTCATTAATACTCCTGCCACAGCACCAAGCATGGCTACCTGCGCGATGGTCCTTGTTCTGCTTCTTTCCACGGCATTTCCTCTCTGTAATATCTGTTCACTCATAACTCTCTCTCCTTCTTCAGAAATATTCAAAGAAAATTTCCACAAGAAATCTTTATGCGAAAAAAATTTCTATTTCTTCACATAAAAAGCCCCGGGAGCTTCTTCCCGGGGCACTGAGCACGTTCTTTAAATACTGCGCGTTCTTCTCTCATCCAGACTTTACTGTCGGTTCCGGAATTTCACCAGATCAGCCGCCAAAGCGGGTCGCGGACTATACCGCCGGTAGGGAATCACACCCTGCCCCGAAGAAATTTTCTTTTTTATGAGTTCATTATAACGCGCTCTTTTTATAATTACAAGGCTTAATTCTGTCACAGAAGCATTCTGCTCCATTTATATAAATCTAAGATCCACTCCTTTATGATCAAACCCAGATTTTCTTTACCGTACTCCAGCTACTGTAAAGAACCTTTTTTCCGACTCTTTTATATGACCGGATGCGGACATAATAGGTCTTTTTGTTTTTCAGTCCTGATATCTTATATCTGGTCGCAGACTGTTTTCCAACTGTGACCGTTTTTCTTTCTTTTGTAAATCTGCTGTCTGCTGCATACTGGATCTGATAGCCGGTTGCCTGTATATTTTTTTTCCAGCTTGCAGTAAAGGATCTGTTTGCTTTTTTCAGTCCTGTCAGCAGAGTTTTTGGAGGCAGGATCTTAAAGGTAAGCGTTTTGTTGATACGACTGTATTTTCCGATTCCTCTGACCTGCACAGTTCCAATTCCGGAATTTTTATTATTTTTGTAATACAGCTTATAAGCACTCGCCCCGATCTTCTTTCCATTTACAGTTACGGTTACTGATGGCCGGATGGTTTTTCCCGTATAAGTGTAAGAGGTTCTGTTTAGCTTAACATTGCTGACAAACTTTTCTGTCTTTTTTATGATCTTGAAATGAATGGTTGCGGTACCTTTATAATAACCGGTACCATAAATGGTTACCGTTGCAACACCCGGATACTGATTATCCTCGTAGTACATATAATAATCTTCGCCGGCTTTCAATCCGGGGATTACGATGGCAGGTGTGAGTTCTTTTCCTGTATATGTCTGATCAGCTATTGGATCCGCAGCCGGTAGTTTTCCGTAAATAGTAAAATATAATGTTTCCGATCCTTTATAATTGCCGATTCCCGTGAGCTCTGCACGAGCTTCACCAGGCTTTTCATTATTAACATAGGTTACCGTATAATCTTTTCCCTGTACCAGTCCGTCAATTACCACTTCCGGTTCCACTTTTTTTCCTTTAAAGGTGGTTTCCAGGTATGTTTCATTATTTTCCGCAAAATAGCACACATACATTCCATTTTCATCTGGCGTAATCTTGAAACTCCGCTCTACTGTACCGCAGAAAATATCTTTTCCCGTGATCTTTACAGTCGCAGTTCCTGCATTGATGTTATTTTCATAAGTTACTTCATAATCGAAGCCCTGCTCAAGTTCCGGTGCGGATTCACTGGATTCTATTTCGGGTTCATGGCTTTTTCCATTATATTCATAGTCTGAAGTGATCTGTTCAAACCATTCATTCTGAAGCGGTATCCGGTTGTCTGCTGACAGCTCCACAAACGTGCAGCCACGGTCCTCTGCGTATTTCTGAAGTGTGGAATCCTTTTTTCCCGCGATCAGTGCTGAATCCCTGAACGCATCATCCGCCCAGACAGTATCTGTGCTCAGTACTCTTATCCTGCACCCGGAAGACAGACGAAGTCCATTTTTCCCAACTGATTTTACAGATGCGGGAATTATAATATCACGGATCCCTGAACTGCTCTGGAATGCATATTCACCGATTTCTTCCAAGCCTTCGTTCAGGACAGCTTTCGTAAGCGACGAACAGTTTCCGAAAGCACCTTCTCCAAGGCTTCTGACACTTCCCGGTACTGTTATGGAAGAAACATTTACACAGTAATAAAAAGCATAGTCTCCCACGCTTACAGTTCCATCCGGGATCTGGTAATCTCCGGAACGTCCGGACGGAAACACGATCAGTTTTGTGCCATCCTTGCTGAATACCACTCCGTCTTTTTCAGAAAAATACGGATTTTCCGGATCTACTTTAATTTCTGTCAGACTGGACTCAGACAAGCCCTCCACAAAAGCAGCCAGCCCTATAGATGACACATTTGGGGGAATCGTAACAGATTTCAATTTCTCACAGTTGTAAAAAGCATTCTTTTCGATGGTTGTAAGCGAATCCGGCAAAGTAACAGACTCTATATCAGAAGCCTGGGTGCAATACTGGAAGGTACTGTTTCCAAGAACCGTTACTTTTCTTCCGTCAATAGTATCCGGAACTACGATATTTGTATCCGTTCCTTCATACTGATACAGCCTGAGTGTTCCATCATTCAGAATCTTATAAGAATAGTCATAGTCCATTTTGGACAATTCATAATGTCTGGGGGCATTTCCCGTATATCCGCAGTCAACCAGATATCTTTCTCCGTCAATTATGACTACAGAGTTCCTGTGACCGCTTCCCGCCCCCGGATCATTTGCCGCATACCTTGCATACACGGTCAGTCCCAGTTTTTCGCACATATAGTTCACTGCGCTGGTATTGGCCCAGCAGTCTCCGCCGCCATCCAGCATCAGGCCTGTATAACCGGAATGATACTGACTGTAATTGAAGTTGTTGGCAAGCCATCTGGCGATCGTCTCAACCTTTTTATAATCGGACATTTCCGCAGTAATATTTTCTTTGAGGAATGTATCCATTTTTTGTTCTGCGTAATACTCCGCATAATCTTTGAGTATGAATTTATAATAAACGGTACTGTTTCCATCCTGTACAGAGATCAGGGTCTCTCCAAACATGTATTCCCACTGGCTCTTTACGTCATTTCCGTTTTTGTCTACATAGGTTACATACTGCATTTTAGGAGTAACAAGACCGGTTTCGCTGACTTTCGCAGTATAACCGGAAACAACCGTATATACCGGATTTTTGCCGGATGTCTGGATCTGATAAGATGTCTGCATGGTATCCGGCATGGAGATCACACTGCTGTAAGTATCATTCATCGCATACAGATATATTTCTGTGCTCTCTACATCTGTTTCTTTTTCGGAAGTGCCTGCTGCCGGAATATCATCTGTGAATATATCTTCCTGCTGCTCCTGGTTTTCTCCGTCACCAAAAATTTCTTCCGGTGCCGCAGCCTCCTCTGTATCCTCTGTTCCTTCTGCTTTTCTGATGACCGCCGAAGGTTCTTCCAGAATTAATCCTTCATCAGAATCCTGTTGTATTTCCTCACTCTCTGAGCTTTCAGCTTCATCCGTTTCCGTTCCGATATCTGATCCCGGAAACTCTTCTTCTGTAATCTGATCTGTGCTCACGGCAGTATCTTCTTCCGTGATCTGATCTGTGTTTACGGTATTTTCTGATTCCTCAGAATTCCCGTCATCTGTAAAAGTATCAATGGTGTCTGTCATATCCGTCTGTGCATCTGTAAAATCTTCGGCCGCCACCGGTCCACATGGAACAACAGACATACATAATGACAGACCAAATGCTATCAATTTTTTCGGAAATTTCATTTCGTACCTTTCCTTCCTTTTTATGTAAACCGTTTATATGTAAGTTCTGTTTTTATTATAACGCGGCCCTGTCTTTTCGCAAGCTGCAATAATGTCCCCTACTCTGCAAAAAACCGCTGTGATCTTCATTTTAGATCACAGCGGTTTATGTTTTATTATCGGAACATCAGACTTTCCACAATTTCAGCATTACTGTTCTTTCCATATCCGCATTCGATCAACCAGTTTTCTGGCTGGATACTGCCAACACCACGTTCTACTGTGATGCTGCATGCTCATATGCATTCTGTATTCTTACAGAATATCGATATGCTCTCCTGCAAGTGCCTTGTTCATGCTTCGTACTGCGCAAAATTTACCACACATGGAGCAGGTATCATCATGCTCCGGTTTGCGCTCGTTCCAGATGCGTTTTGCTGTTTCCGGATCCATGGCGCATTCCCACTGTGCCTCCCAGTCAAGCTTTCTTCTGGCATCTGCCATCTTGTCATCGATCTCACGGGCACCGCGGACACCTTTGGCAATGTCTGCTGCATGAGCTGCGATCTTGGATGCCATGATTCCCTGTTTTACGTCCTCAAGATTCGGAAGTGCAAGGTGCTCGGCCGGTGTTACATAGCAGAGGAATGCTGCTCCGGACATAGCTGCTACTGCGCCGCCGATCGCGGATGTGATGTGGTCATATCCCGGTGCAACGTCAGTTACGATAGGTCCTAATACATAGAACGGTGCACCCTGACAGATGGACTGCTGTACTTTCATATTTGCCTCAACCTGATCAAGTGGCACATGTCCCGGTCCCTCAACCATAACCTGAACGTCCTTTTCCCATGCACGTTTGGTCAGCTCGCCAAGGCGTACAAGCTCCTCGATCTGGCATACGTCTGTTGCGTCAGCCAGACATCCCGGACGGCAGGCATCACCAAGAGAGATGGTCACATCATACTCGCGGCAGATATCCAGGATCTCGTCGTAGTATTCATAGAACGGATTCTCCTCACCGGTCATACACATCCATGCAAATACAAGAGATCCTCCTCTGGAAACGATATTCATTTTTCTCTTGTGATTACGGATCTGATCGATGGTCTTTCTTGTGATTCCACAGTGAAGAGTTACAAAGTCAACACCATCCTGTGCATGGAGTCTTACTACATCGATAAAATCTTTAGCTGTCAGCGTATCAAGATCTCTCTGATAGTGGATAACGGAATCATAAACCGGAACGGTTCCGATCATTGCCGGACACTCGGATGTCAGCTTGCGTCGGAACGGAATGGTATTTCCGTGGGAAGAAAGATCCATGATAGCATGGGCGCCCATGTTTACAGCTTCCATTACTTTCTGCATCTCTACATCGTAGTCCTTGCAGTCTCTGGATACACCAAGGTTTACATTGATCTTGGTGCGGAGCATGGAACCTACGCCCTCCGGATCGATACATTTGTGATTTTTATTTGCACAGATTGCCACCTTACCGGAGGCTACCAGCGGAAGCAGTTCCTCTGTTGTCATGCGTTCCTTCTTAGCTACGATCTTAAGCTCAGGTGTGATGATGCCTTTACGGGCTGCCTCCATCTGTGTACTGTAATTTCTCATGTAAAAAAAATCTCCTTCCATAAATTCTTTGTGTTTATACAACAAAAAACCGGTTGCTGCAACGCATACGCATCACGGCAACCGGCTCTTACTCTTACGTACTTAATGAAAATCTTCTGTACTTCTGATCTCTTCTGTACTCTCTGATCTTCTGTGTCTTTAAGAATCCTTCGTGCATATGTCCCTACGTTGGCATTATCCAAATCAGGTTATGGGTCAAGACATTTACAGTCTACTCTCAGCTCGCTTCAGCGGGCCCCCCTGTTTTCATATGTTGGGGACGTTTGTTCGTCCATGTGGTTATTATAGTATACCGGCTAAAATTTGTAAACCACAATTCTGCATTTTATGACTTTTTCTTTCGACATAATCTGCCATTTTATCTCTCAAACTCCCCGGGATCTTTCTTTACAGACATTCTTCCACAGCTTTGCTGTTCCCCGTCAGGAGGATATCCGCAATCCGCATTCACTGCTTATTGCTTTTCGCAATTACAGCAGTCGATTTCCCTGATCCGGTCAAGCTCTGCAAGGTTTTCTGCACCTGCACGGCGGATCCCCGCAAAAATGGAGCCCGCAATATTGTGCCATACACTGAAGATCGCGCCCGGAAGTGTTGCAAGCGGATTGGCTGCAAAATTAGCTGCTGCCAGTGAGACAGCAAGGCCACTGTTCTGCATGCCTACCTCTATAGCTATAGCAGTTGTTCTGGAATACTCCACATGGAAGATTTTTGCAGCCAGAAATCCCAGCATCATACCACAGAAATTGTGGATCGCCACTACTCCAAGCACCAGAACTCCACAGCTTACGATCTTCTCTGCATTTACAGCCACAATTCCTCCGATGATCATAACAATAGCTACAACCGACACCAGCGGCATAACATCGGATACCTTATCCACATGCTCTCCCGCAAGGCTCCGAAGAAAAACTCCCAGGAGAACCGGGATCAGAATTACCTTTACCACAGAAAGCACCATGGCCCAGAAGGATACTTCCACCCAGGCTCCTGCCAGAACATATACAAGAAACGGTGTCATCAACGGTGCTGCCAGTGTGGAAACTATAGTCATTCCCACAGAAAGCGCCACATCACCTCCTGCGATATAGGTGATCACATTGCTGGCTGTTCCGCCCGGACAGCATCCCACCAGGATCACTCCCAGTGCCAGATCTGCCGGAAGGTTCATCACTTTACACAGAAGCCAGGCGATCACCGGCATAATGGTATACTGAGCCACTGCACCGATCACCACTTCTTTGGGTCTGGAAAAAATTGCCCGGAAGTCATCCAACTTTATGGTCAGGCCCATACCAAACATGATCACTCCCAGAAATACAGATGTATAGTTCGTCATCCAGGAAAATCCGTCACGCCAGAAAAAAGCCAGGCAGGAAAAAGCGATGATAATGATCCCGATATATCTGGATGCAAGGCTGCTGATAATTCCGATTTTCTTTAAAACTTTTCCCATACATTATACCTCGTAGCTGAAGTTGTCGATCAGTCTTGTTTTTCCGATGTAAACAGCCATTGCTACAAGAACGCTACGGTCAGCTTTTTCCACCGGCTGCATGGTAAGTGCATCTACCATGGATACATAATCGATCTTTGCCAGAGGCTCTGCTTCGATCACTGCTCGCATTTTTCCGAGAAGCTCTTCTGCCGGGATTCCTGCGTGAATGGCTTCCTGTCCGGCTTTTACTGCCTTTGACAGGCAAAGAGCTGCTTTTCTCTCTTCAGGGCTTAAGTATGTATTTCTAGAGGATTTTGCAAGTCCGTCCTCCTCACGGATGATCGGACAGCCTACGATCTCAATATCGAAGTTCAGATCACGCACCATCTTGCGGATGATGGCCAGCTGCTGTGCGTCTTTCTGTCCGAAATATGCTCTGTCCGGTGCCACAATGTGGAACAGCTTGGTCACAACGGTACACACACCTTTGAAATGGATCGGACGTGTTTTTCCGCAAAGTGTCTCTGACAGAGTATCTATACTTACAAATGCGTGGGGATCATGATACATCTCGGAAGGCTCCGGGCAGAAGATCAGGTCTGCTCCCAGGCTTTCGCAGAGTTGGCTGTCACGCTCAAAGTCTCTCGGGTAGGCTTCCAGGTCCTCGGTAGGACCGAACTGTGTAGGATTGACGAAATCGGATACCACTACGATATCATTCTGCTCTCTGCATTTTTTGATCAGGCTTGCATGTCCCTCATGGAGAAATCCCATGGTTGGCACAAGGCCTACTGTTTTTCCTTCTTTTTTCCACGCTTTGATCTGTTTTCTTGTTTCTTCTACTGTTTTTGTTACCTGCATTGTGCTCTCCTCTTTTCCGGTTCTGGAACCGGTTTTCTTTATAGATTCGAGATAGCCTCTTTTCTGAATTCACCTTCGTCTTATTGTATTTCTAATCTGCGTCAGGCCATATCCTTCAGCAGTCCGTGTTTCTCATAATTGGTCACTCTGCTGATCCTGTTCTCTTCATCTACAAATACAACTGCAGGCTTGTGAGTACGGGCTTCTTCCTGCTCGTACTGTGCGTAAGCCATGATGATGATCTTGTCACCGGTGCTTACACATCTTGCTGCTGCTCCGTTCAGGCAGATCATACCGCTTCCGCGTTCTCCGCAAATGGTGTATGTCTCGAAACGGCTGCCGTTGTTCACATCTACGATCTGGACCTTCTCATATTCCAGTATCCCGGCAGCTTCCAGCAGTTCCTCATCCACAGTGATACTTCCTACATAATCCAGTTCCGCCTGGACAACGGTTGCTCTGTGGATCTTTCCTTTTAACATCTCTATTGTCATCTTATATAAGTCCTTTCCTGCAGGGAATAATTTTCAAGTGGATAAAAGCATCCGCTTCCGTATTTAATAAAAAAACGTCTCGGGGTACACTTCGACCCTGAAACGCTTCTGATTGATTCCCTGTATATTGAGTCCTGTTTTTTATACACGAAAAGCATGCTCTTCAACAGTTGCTCAAAATTCCCATAACTGTTGTAACGCCTTCGTTATCATCGATACAGGCTCGTATCTTTTATAATTTTCATATATCCGTCCGTTCCCGATCCCGGGTTCCGGCTGGCTATTTTTATATAAGATTCCAGTGATTTCAGCCAGAGTATAGTTTTGAGTCCAAATACTATCTCTGTGGGGTATTATTGCACCCCGACCCTGGTTTGTCAATAATTTTCATATTCTCTATTATCGTGAATGGCAGTAATAATCCCAAAACCAGTTACTTTCACCAAAAAGCCCTCCCACACAGCAATTTCTCTGCCATGTGAAAGGACTTTAGCTTTCTTCCTTTATGCATATTATTTATGGATATGCACATCCAGCTGATTATAAGGAATCTCAATTCCATAATAATCAAAATCTTCCTTGATCCTCTGGTTCAATCTCCATCTGGCTGCCCAGTAGCGGTCGGTATCTACCCAGACACGAAAGCCCATGATCACAGAGCTTTCTGCCAGCTCGTCTACGAATACCACCATCTCTTCGTCTTCTCTTGTATCCGGATCCTCGGTGAGGATATCTTCCAGGATATCCTTGGCCTTCTGGATATCTGCATTGTAAGAGATCCCCACTTTGATCTCCAGCCTTCGCTGATCCCTTGCTGTTACGTTGGTGATGGTCACATTGGAAAGAGTACCGTTCGGGATCACGATGTGCTTGTTATCAATGGATAACAGCGTTGTATAACAGATCTCGACCTTGGCTACCGTTCCCTCGCTTCCGTCCTGTCCGTTAACGATGATGTAATCCCCTACCTGGAAAGGCTTGAACAGAAGAAGCATCATACCTCCTGCCAGGTTGGCAAGTCCGCCCTGGAGTGCAAGACCCATAGTAACACCTGCAGTTCCGAGAAGTGCTGCCAGAGATGATTCCTTTACTCCAAAGCTTGTGGATATATTAAAGATCAGGAGTATGTAAAGTACGATCTTGACCAGTGAGGACATAAACTGTGCCACTCCTGTATCCAGCCTGGATTTTGTCAGTGATTTCCTCACAAACTTTACGATCCATTTAATTACCGTGCTTCCTACCCAGAAAGCAACAATAGCCAGAACAACCTTGATTCCGAATTTCGTGATGTCCGGCAGATAATTTTCAAACATCTGCCTGTACTGGCTTACCTGATTTCCGACCTCCTGCACGGTCTGTACAGTACTATCCAAATATAATCCCTCCTGTCTGATCGATCATTCGATATACATATGCGGATCGATCTATGAGCTTCAAAGCTTATTTCTGATATAAGCATTTCCTATAATCCGCATCTGGTAATATAATAATACAGCAGTGGTTTTTCCCTGTAAACCTGATTTCTCCGGTTCTATAAAGTATAGGGTATAAACCACTGCTGTATTTCTATTATAGCTTTATTGTATATCGGTCCGGTAATCCGCCGCAGAATGCTGCAGAATATACTTGCCTGCTTCTCTTTACTCAGTTTTTCTCTTTATTTACTGATTCCCTTCATGGAAAGGCTGATCCGTTTTTTCTTCATATCAACACCAAGAACACGGACATCCACGATATCTCCCACACTGACTGCTTCCAGCGGATGTTTGATGAATTTCTCGCTCATCTCGGAAATATGGACCAAGCCATCCTGATGCACACCGATATCCACAAAAGCACCGAAGTCAATGACATTGCGGACAGTTCCTTTGAGGACCATGCCTTCTTTCAGGTCCTTCATATCCAGGACATCGGTACGGAGGATCGGTTTCGGCATCTCGTCACGTGGATCTCTGGCAGGTTTTTCCAGTTCCTTTACGATATCACGTAAGGTTGGCTCTCCGATCTCCAGCTCCTTTGCCAGTTTTCCGTAATCGCGGATCTGCCCAGAAATACCGGTAAGCTTACGCTCTGCCACATCTTCCGGTGTGTAGCCCAGCTTTTCCAGGAGTTTTTTTGCTGCGTCATAGCTTTCCGGATGGACACTGGTTGCGTCCAGAGGATTTTTGCCTCCTGTGATCCGTGTGAAACCTGCACACTGCTCAAAAGCTTTCGGACCAAGCTTGGCAACCTTAAGAAGCTCTCTTCTTGTCTGGAAACGGCCGTTTTCCTCACGGTAGGCTACGATATTCTTTGCGATGGCCTTGCTGATTCCGGAAATATACTCCAGAAGGGATGCAGACGCAGTATTCAGATCCACTCCGACCTTGTTTACACAATCTTCCACAACGCCGTTAAGGGCTTCTCCCAGCTTTTTCTGGTTCATATCATGCTGATACTGACCGACACCGATGGATTTCGGATCGATCTTTACAAGCTCTGCAAGCGGATCCTGTACACGTCTTGCGATGGATGCGGCGCTTCTCTGTCCAACATCGAAATTCGGGAATTCTTCCGTAGCAAGCTTGCTTGCGGAATATACAGAAGCACCTGCCTCGTTGGTGATAACATACTGGACCTTTTCAGGGATTTCCTTAAGAAGCTCCACGATGATCTGCTCGGATTCTCTGGATGCCGTTCCGTTTCCTACAGAGATCAGTGTCACATGATATTTGCTGATAAGCTTTTTCAGGGTTTCCTTTGCGGCACGGATCTTGGTCTCATTGGTTGGTGCTGTGGGATAAATAACTGTGGTATCCAGAACCTTTCCGGTAGGATCTACCACTGCCAGCTTGCATCCGGTACGGAAGGCAGGGTCCCAGCCAAGAACTACCTGTCCTGCAATTGGAGGCTGCATGAGAAGCTGCTCCAGATTTTTGCCAAAGACATGGATGGCACCGTCCTCTGCTGCCTCTGTAAGGGCGCTTCGGATCTCACGCTCAATAGCCGGTCCGATGAGACGTTTATAGCTGTCCTCAATGGCTTCTTTCAGAACAGGTACAGTGTATGGATTATCGCGGACGATCACCTGTTTTTCAAGATAACGGATGATCTCTTCCTCAGGTGCAAGGATCTTCACAGTAAGGAATTTCTCTTTCTCACCACGGTTCAGAGCAAGGACACGATGACCTGCAAGCTTTTTCACCGGCTCCTCAAAGTCATAATACATCTCGTATACAGACTGCTCCTTCTCATCTCTTGCGGTGGAACATATAGTTCCCTTATCCATTGTTCTCTTACGGATACTGATACGATAATCTGCTTCATCAGAAATGTGTTCTGCAATGATATCTCTGGCACCGCTGATGGCCTCTTCCACAGTTTTGACTTCTTTTTCCTCAGAAAGAAATGCTTTTGCCTCTTCTTCAAGAGGTTTCTTCGTCATCTGGAGAAGGATGATGTCGGCCAGAGATCCCAGACCTTTTTCCCTGGCGATGATGGCACGTGTACGGCGCTTCGGGCGGTACGGACGGTAAAGATCCTCTACCACAACGAGTGTCTGCGCTGCCTCGATCTGTTTCTTCAGCTCCGGAGTCAGCTTGCCCTGTTCCTCGATGCTGCCCAGAACCTGAGCCTTTTTATCCTCAAGATTCCTTAAATAAGTAAGTCTCTCATTAAGATTACGAAGCTGTTCGTCGTTCAGTGTCCCGGTTGCTTCCTTACGGTATCTGGAAATAAAAGGAATGGTGCAGCCTTCATCGATCAGCTTAACCGCTGCCTCGACCTGCCATTTCTCAACGTTCAATTCTCTGGTAATTACCTGAATAATATCCATTTTTATCTTTCTCCCGTTGTTTCAAATTTGCCTGAGGCTGCTTTTTCCTCTTTACACAGCTTCTGACATTTATCAAAGATCAATCTGTGCGATCACGTCCTTCAGAGCATTGGCGCTTGCATGAAGCTTCTCTGTCTCCTCCTCGGTCAGCGGAACACGAACGATACGTTTTACACCTTCCGGTCCGATAGAAGCCATGGTACTAAGACATACGTCTTCAACACCGTACTCTCCGTGAAGCATGGTTGATACACTGACTATTGTATCAGATGCTGCAAGAAGAAGCGAGCAAAGTCTGCATACAGATACGGCTACCGCATAAAATGTAGCACCCTTCTTGGCGATCACAGTTGATCCTGAAGTATGAACATACTCCAGAACCTCGTCTCTGTCAAGTGGCTGCAGATCTTTCTGATCCTCATGAACGATCTTGTCAAATTCATCAAGGGTCGCACCTGCAACAAAGGCTCTGGACCACGGTACAAAGGAAGTATCTCCATGCTCTCCGAATACATAGGCGTGGATGTTTTTCTCAGATACACCGTAGTGCTGAGAAAGTCTGCAGCGGAGACGGGCCGTATCCAGGGCGGTTCCGGAACCAAGGATCTGATTTTCCGGCAGTCCGGAAAGCTTTGCAAATGCATAAGTCATAATATCACATGGATTACTTACGATAATATAAAGCGCTTTGGGAGCCACCTTTACGATCTCCGGAGTAATACTCTTCATAATGTTGACGTTGGTCTGTGTCAGCTCGATGCGAGTCTGTCCCGGTTTTCTGGCAATACCGGAAGTGATGATCACAATGTCAGAATCTACAGCATCCGGGTAATCTCCTGCCACGATGGAGATCGGCTCACGGAAACTGGTTCCCTGCTCAATATCCATAACCTCACCTTCAGCCTTATCTTTGTTAATATCGATCAGAACGATCTCTGATGCAATACTCCTCTGTGATAAGGTATAAGCGATAGTTGCTCCTACACTTCCTGCTCCGATGATCGTAATTTTACTGCTCATATTTGTTCTCCTTTCAGCGTTGTTTGTCATTTTAATAACAACTTTAATTACACACATTCAAACATAACATAAAACATTGCCCTGTGCAATAAAAATTTTATTGTATTTCTCAGGTTAATTCCCGCTAATTTGCATTTCAAATTATTTAAACCGATTATATTTTCTGATATTTTCCATATTATTCTGTATACATTCCTGTTATTTTTTTATCGATTTATAGAAGCAATTTCAGAAACCTAGCAAAAAACCTCTGAACTTCAAAAAAAATCAAGAAGTCCAGAGGTTTCTTTCACCTCTTATTATTGGCTTAGATTCAGATGTTTATAGCTGCTCCAACGTTCACCCGGTTAATTCTTTGCCTGGGCAAGGGCTTTTTGTGCAGCGTCCAGGATCCCTTCGGAAGAATATGTGGCTCCGCTGACAGTATCGATTCCATCCGCCGACTGGTTTGCCATGATCTGAGAATAGATCGTGCTCCATGCAGGATCAAAAAATTCCGGTGTATCCTGATTTGTCTGCTCAATGGATACGATCTGGCCTCCTGAGATCGTAATTGTCAGATATGTTTTTCCTCCATATCCAAAAGCCGAGCCTGTATACGTTCCATCTCTGTACATTCCCACCGGTTCCGGTGCTTCCGTTGGCTCCGGTGTTGCATCCGGCTCATCTGTCCCTGGTGTTGGAGTTACATTGGGTTTTTCAGGAACCGGCGTCACATCCGGGTCGTCCGGCTCCGGCGTCGGGGTTGCTGCCGGCGTCTCTGTTGGCTTCGGTGTGGCTGTTGGTTTCGGCGTTGCCGTAGGTTTCGGTGTGGCTGTTGGCTTTGGTGTCGGTTTCTTTGTCGGAGTTGGTGTCGGTTTCTTTCCATACTCCGGATTGATCGCTTCTTTAAGAGCTTTTTTTACAGCGTTGAGAATTCCGTTGGAGGAATAGGTTGCTCCGCTGACTGCATCAATATCATCTACAGAATCCGTACCAATGATCTGTTCCTCCAGCACGCTCCATGCTTTTTCAAAAAACTGCTCCGTGTCCGTATTTTCCTGTTTCAGGGCTTCGATCACTCCATCCTTGATGGTCACAGTTACCTTCACGTCTCCATTGAAGCCCTTTGCCGAAGCTGTATATTTACCGTCCAGATATTTTTTCGGACTGTCCGGATCTTCCGGTTTCTTTGTAGGAGATGGTTTTTTTGTAGGTGACGGAGCTGATGTCGGAGTTGGTAAAGCAGTTGCTGCAGGTGTAGGGGTGACCTGCTGGCTGTTTCCATCTGCCGCTGCCTGGGAGAGGGCATTCTGAACTGCCTGGATGATTCCGTTGGAGGAATAGGTTGCTCCACTTACTGCATCTACATTCGGTGTATTTCCGGCGATCATCCTGCTGATCACACCCTGAGCTGACGCAAAATACGACGCAGTTTCTCCAGATGCCTCCAGAATATCTATGGCCGCAATCTTTCCACCGCTGATTGTTACTCTCACGCGGATTGTCCCGCCAAATCCGGTTCCGCTTCCTTCATACGTACCGTCCTTATATCCATCTGCCGGAACGCTTGCTACCGGTGTCTGCGTGGTTCCCTGTCCTGCGGCGCTGGCATTGCTTTTTGCAGATTCGGAAACCGTTCTTGTACCTGAGCTTTTTTTCGCTGCTGTTTTTTTTGCACTTTTTTTCGATGAGCTTTTCTTTTTTGTTGTACTGTTTTTCTCAGCTGTGGCAGTTGTGCTGTCAGAAACAGTATTTTCTTTTTCATACCCGAGATATTTTTCCAGCTCTGAAGCGGACATTACGGTCGTCTCTGCCTGCCCGACTGCTTCTGTCTCTCCATCAGAGCCCTTCGCCTTTATGCCTGAAAACACAAGCGCCGCAATCACAGCAGCTGCAGGGACCAGCTTGGTCCAGGGTATCTTCGGAGTATTTTTTTCCTCCTGCTTTTTATCTTTCAGATCTTTTTCCATGCTTCCTTACTCTCTCCTCTTTTCTTGCGGCCTCTGTCAGACATTGCTCTTCAGAAATCAGCAGACCTCTGCCGCAGACATTGCTCTATGTCTGCGGCAGAGGCTCCCGGATATCTGTGCTCACATTCGGTTCAACAGTGAAATTATTTAACTGTTACCACAAATTTCTTTGTAATTCCGTTGCATTTCACTGTGATCGTTGCTTTACCTTTTTTGATTCCCTTTACAACACCCTTGCTGTTTACAGCTGCAACTTTTTTGTTGCTGCTTGTATATGTAACCTTGCCTGCAGGTGTTGCTTTGGATCTGATGGTTGTTGTTTTACCTTTTTTGATCGTTGCAGAAGATTTTACAAGACTGAATGCAGGATTCTTGACAACTACTTTGCAGGTTGTCTTCAGGGCTCCTGCCTTTGCTGTAATCGTAATGGTTCCTGCTTTGATTCCTTTTACAACACCTGTTTTACTGTTTACGGTTGCAACCTTTGTGTTGCTGCTTGTGTATTTTACAGTTGCAGATGGTGTTGCAGTTGCTTTTACAGTTGCTGTTTTTCCTTTGTAGATCGTTACGGAAGCCTTTGCAAACTTGATTGTAGAAGCTTTTACTGTTACCTTGCAGGTTGCTGTGGCATTTCCGACCTTTGCTGTGATAACTGCTGTTCCGGCTTTTACGCCTTTAACAACACCCTTGCTGCTTACTGTTGCAACCTTTGTGTTGCCGGACTTAAATGTCACTGTTGCATCGCTGTCATTTGTTGTTGCCTTAAGAGTCGTTGTTTTTCCTGTATATACAGCTGCTGCTGTCTTATCAAATGTAACTGTTACCTTCTGAAGCTCTTTCTCTGCTCCCTGAAGATGTTCAAGTGCTTCATTTACCTCAGCCTGACTTGCATCTGTTTTTGCAAGAATGTCTTCTGCTTCCTGAAGCTCACCGGCAAAGGACTTCCAGGTTGCAATTGTGTAATCTGCCTCTGCCAGAGCCTTTGCAGCTTCCACTTCTGTTTTAAGACTTGTAAAATCAGTCGGCTCCATTGTAGGATTTACGATATTCTCTGCAGTTGCCTGGAAACTGTAGGTATAGTCATTATATCCAAGAGCATACACTGTCAGTTTCCAGTATCCTGTTCCGTCTGTTCCTCCCGGAAGCTTGCAGCGTGCAGATTTTGTAAGTCCAAGCTGGATTCCCATTGCTTTATGCATCCAGTTATCTGCGGCAAACTTGGTTCCATAAGAAACGAGGCATTTTGTATATGTGGAATCATCTCCATAATAATCCCAGCGTACAGCCTGCATATTTGCACCAAGATCGCCATAATTTCCATTGAGATCCACACGGAGGAATTCGCCGTAGCTTCCGCTTGCTGCTTTTACACTCGGCTTGATCTCTGTTGCTGTTTTTAACGCCTGATCCTTGATACCGGAAGCTGTTCCGTCTGATTTTCTTGCTGTAAATGTAAAGCCGTCACCATTTTTCTCCACATATTTCAGACCATTTGTCTGTGCATTTACGTCTGCCACAAGGCCTTTGTAATACTGGAGATTGTTTTCACTGTATCCTCCGGAGAGCACAGCTCCATCCTGTACAACATTATACTTTTTGCAGAAATCTGCAAAATCTGCGGTCTTAACTGCTACTGGGACATATTTCAAACCATATATCTCATAATGATCCATCGTATAGGTTTTTCCATCTTCTGTTGTTATACTGCCTCTGTTCCATTTTACCTTGGAACCGTCTGTAAGATAAAGTGTGCTTCCTTTATCCTCCCAGTAGGATACGTCGAATCTGGTTCCGTCTTCAGCAATGATCGTAGCTTCTGTCTGATAGCTTCCTCTGTGAAGTCCATGATTTGCAGTCGCTCTTGTTACTGTATCAAAAGCTCCTGTATCAAACTCACTATGTGAATCCTTCTCTTCTGAAGAGCTTGTATCTCCAGCTGCATATACGCCTTCTGCTGCCCAGTACTCACCCCAGGTAAGTCCTGCATATACGTACTGATACTCGCCTGTCAGCTGGTCAGAATCGGAAAATGCTTCCTCCACTTCATCGCCTTTTGTAAAATCCTCTTCCCCTGTAGAGAACGGGTCTGCTTCCTCTGCTGTCTCATCCAGAGTCTCGACAGCTTCTGTATCTTCCTGCTGGATATCCTCTGTCTCGTCTGCAGCAGCTTCTGGCACTGCTGCATCCTCTGCTGCTTCTTCTGTTATGTCTGCAGCATCTTCTATAGCTTCTTCTGCTACAGCTTCAGTATCCTCTGCCGTTTCCTCTGTGCTAAAATCCTCCGTATCTCCTGCCTCTGCCTCGGAAACCACGGCTGCATCAAGATCAGATGCCATTACAGCGGTCGGAAAGGTTGTTGCTGCCACTGCAAGACTTAAAATGCATGGAGCTGTTTTTTTCAATAGATTCCACTTCTGCATTGCTTATTCCTCCTAAAAATATGATATATTTATAGAACCCTTTCCAGGTTTACTATCGCAAGTACTGCGGATATGAGCATTCCCCTCTGCCAAACAGTCATAAACCGGATCGCCGGGAGATCAGCTTCACTCTGCAATATCCTCCACACTATAGGAATCCGCAAGCAGGCTGAACCGCTCCTTCATCCCCTCAGTGAGATACACATGATGGTCTTCATCCACAAAAAGTCCGTCTGCACCGTAAGCTTTCAACAGCTGTGTCCCTTTTTCCACCCCCAGCACAAAACATGCTGTGGAAAGCGCATCTGCCTCCAGACCTGAGTCACAGACTACCGTTACCCCGGTCACTCCGCTTTCTGCCGGATAGCCGGTAGACGGGTCCATAATGTGGTGATACCTTACACCATTTTCGATAAAATATTTCTCATAATCTCCGGATGTGGAAAGAAATTCTGTACCATTTAAGGCAACCACACCAAGATAGTCATCCTCATTTTCAGCTCTGGGATCTGTCACTGCCACATTCCAGGAAGAACCATCCGGCTTGCTTCCGTAGGTCATGACACTGCTTCCTCCCAGATTCATAAGTGCTGCTGTTACATCCTTCTTTGTTTCCAGTTCTTTAAGGATCAGGTCACAGCCAATACCCTTTCCCGCTGCTCCAAGATCCAGAGAACAGCCCTCCTCCATGTGGACCGTATTTCCGTCAAGAAAAATCTTCTGATATCCGGAATCCTTCAGAACATTCTTAATTTCTGCTTCTTCCGGAATTTTCTGGTTTTCCCCTCCAATATCCCACAGGCGGATCAGCTTCCCGATGGTTGGGTCAAAGGCTCCGTCAGAATCCTCTGCGATCTTCAGAAGACGTTTCAGGTATCCGGAAAGCTCGTCGGAAATCTCCGTATCTTTTCCGCTGTCTGCATTCACCTTATAGATCTGGGACTTCTCATTGGTCCAGGAAAGAAGGTTCGTCTCCACATCTGTCAGCACAGCTGTCAGCTTACTGTTTATATCGTCACCTGTGGTATAGAGTGTTTCTGATACCACAGTATCCATTGCAAAATCTGTATCGGTATATGTCTGTACATCATTTTCCGAAGCGGCCATGCACAGCACAGGAAACAACACCGCAATTCCTGTAAATGTAACTGCTGCCAGAAAAGTTTTCTTTTTCAGAGCCTGATATCTCATAGATCATTTTTCCTCAATTGTTCCAATATGAATATTTTTTCTCGGGCAGGCTGCGGCACATGCGTGACAGCAAAGACATTCGCCGGATCTGCCTGTGTCGCCGTCGATATCCAGATGAGCCGGACATCTTTTTTTACAGAGACCACATTTCGGCGGACATTTCTCACGGTTTCTCCGAAACAGTGCGCCCGGAAGGATTGGCATTAATGCAAAAACCGCTCCCATGGGACAGAGAAACTGGCAGAAAAACCTTTCCTGTGTACACATTCCCACAATGATCAGCACCAGGAGCACAATTCCCACCAGATATTTGCTGTTCGGGAGCCGTCCTGCCGTGAGCATGGAAAAAACATCCCACGGGCTGGTTCCCGTAAGCTTTCCGTATACACCTGTAAGGCAGGAAAGCAGGATCAGTGCCAGTACGATATATTTAACTTTCTGAAACCCGTGAACCATTTTTTCGGAAAGAGCCGGTTTCTTTTTTTTGTGAAAGCATTTCATCCGGATCCAGGAAAAGCCTTCATATACGGCATCTCCGAAAGATCCGAATGCACACGCATATCCGCAGAAATGTCTTCCGAAAAAGCAGGTAAAGATCAGAAGCACTGCCGTTACAGTCAGAAAGGAATTCCACTCCACCGGCTGACCGGCCGCAATGGCAAGAAAGATCGATTTGATTCCTGCAAAGGCTGTAGAAAACAGAGACGGGGCGGCAATAAAAAATGCCAGCTGTATTCCCGCACGCATCAGCCTTACCTCCCGCTGTCTTTTTTTCATGAGTTTTCCGCCTTTCCAAGTGCCGCATCCACTGCGTTCAGGATTCCTGTGGAGCTGAACGTTGCTCCGGATACGGTATCCACATCTGTACTCTGAGCACTCAGGATGGAATCGATCACGCTCTCTGCCTGTGAAAGATATGCACTGTCCTCACCTGGGGCGCTGACTACGTTGATGGATGTGATCTCATCACCGGCAAGTGTCACTTCCACCTGAATGGTCCCGCCGTATCCCTCAGCTTCTCCTGTGTAGGTTCCATCTTTATATACATTATCGGAATCTGCGGTTGCTGTGTCCTCTGCGTCTGCATCGGATACATTGCCGTCTGAAGTGTCTGTTGTTTTGTCATCACTGCTGCCTGATTCTGCAGATGCTGCCTGATTCTGCATACGATTTACATAACTCGTCTCCAGCGCACTGAGAAGTTCATTCTGCTGCTCCTGAAGTGTATCTACCTTATCTGTCAGAGCCGCGATCTCTTTTTCATTTGCCTGGGCTTTCATGCTGCTGTTATAAAAAAGTACAGCCAGGATCACCAGCAGTAAGGAGATCACTCTCATATAAAAATTCAGATTTTTCATCTCTTTTCTCCCTTGTATTTTTAACAATTCTGTAAATTGCTGCATCAGACTCACGCTATGCGAACATATATTGCTACGTCAGATGCTCTCGATCCAGTCCTGTAATCTGCGTATAACTGTCTTTTGGATAAATTATATAGTTTTTATCCATATACATAAATTAGTTTTGATTAATCTTTTTTATAAAATTAGACGATGCTAACTTACAGTTAGGTATTATATCACCTGTTTTTTTTCTTGTCTACACTTTTGTTAGTAGTTTATAACTTTTTCCAATATGAATTTTTTCGCCACTCCTCCCTTTCCGTTGGGAACAGCTGTATGAATTATGGTTAGATATCTTTAACTTATGTTTGCCTTTTAATTTCGATTATGATATGATTTTTTCTGAATCTGTAACAGAAATGGAGATTTGTTTTGAAGAAAAAAGAATTGATTTTTATTGCCGGGATCCTGATTCTGGCGGGGGTTCTCTGGCTTGGTTTTCAGATTGCGGGGAAACGTTCCCATAATACGATCCGTATTACCGTTGACGGAAAAGAATTCGGAACCTATTCGCTTTCCCAGGACCAGATCATCCACATCGGAGACACCAATGTCTGCGAGATCAAAGATGGAAAAGTTACAATGATCGAAGCAACCTGCCCGGATCATTACTGTATGAAACAGAAGGCTGTGGACGAGCACGGCGGTTCCATCATCTGCCTTCCTAATAAGGTTGTGATAGAAGGGGAAAATACTGCAGAGGATTCGGATTCGGAGAGTTCGCCTAAAATTGATGCGGTGACATAAAATTTCCGGAGAATATGCGCAATGCGTGTTCTCCGTAGATTTTTCTCTGACAGACGGTATTCTGTCTGTGCTATTCCTGCAACGATATTCCTGCAACAAATGAAAGGATTTATTTATGAAACGAAAAACAGCTTATCTCGGATTATTTGCCGCAGTAGCAATCATTTTTGGATATGTGGAGTCTCTGGTCCCTGTATTTACAGGGATTCCGGGTATCAAGCTCGGGCTTGCAAACCTGGCGGTGCTTTTTATACTGGACCGATATTCCTTTAAAGAAGCGGCTCTCGTGTCCGTTGTCAGAATCCTGGTGATCGGATTTATGTTTGGAAATCTGTTCAGTATTTTGTATAGTCTGGCTGGCGCTGCGCTTAGCCTGACTGTGATGGAGCTTTTGAAAAAACATTCCGGCTTCAGTCTGATCGGTATCAGTGTGGCCGGTGGTGTCACACATAATATCGGTCAGCTGATCGTTGCCATGATCGTGGTGAGCAATACGAGTTTGATGGTTTATGCACCGGCACTGCTGGTGGCAGGAGTCCTGGCGGGGATTCTCATAGGTGGGTTGACAAAGGAGGTTGTGGGACGACTTCCTTTGAATCTATAATGAATGTGGGGGCTTTTTTTTATTATGATTTTTTTACTTTTTGAAAGTGAGGGAAATTTTGGGTGATTTGATTTTTTTGGATTATGATTTTCACTTTTTTAAGTGAGGGAAATTTGGGGTGGTTTGATTTTTTTGGATTATAGTTTTCACTTTTTGAAAGTGGGTAATTTGCGAGAAGGGGAAGCACTCATAGTTGCGAAGGCCGTCTCCCCTTCTCGCGCTCTTCCCCTCCTGGCCACGCCGCTGTGATGCGTTGTGGAATGTGTAAGTGTATCGGCTCAGTCCTGTATTCTGCTGTATCGGCAGTAGCAGGCTGAGCCGATTATTGATTCTGCCTTGTATTCTGCTGCACTGGCAGTAGCAGACTGAGCCGATTATTGATTCTGCCTTGTATTCTGCTGCACTGGCAGTAGCAGGCTGAGCCGATTATTGATTCTGTCTTGTATTCTGCTGCACTGGCAGTAGCAGGCTGAGCCGATTATTGATTCTGCACTGTTTATTGCTTCGGCGCTGATTATTACTTCTGCACTGTTTATCGCTTCTGGCTGAATGGGAAAGTGGCCTGCGTAGCGGGCCTGTTCTTTGGATTGTGGTGTATCGCTGTTATTCAGGAACAGGCTTCGCCAATATATTTACGTCAGCATAAATCGGCTCAACCTTCCACAGACAACGTAGTAGAATCCATCGCCCCTCCAATATCTTCACATATTCCCACAGCCTGCAGCTGCTGCGTGCCCGGAAAGGGGGAGCTCGAGGGGGAAAAGCGGGCTTCGCAACTTTGAGTGCTTTCCCCCTCGTACCTGCCCATGCCAAAATGGTCCCCCTGAAAGGGAAAGTACCTGCGTCTCAAGCATCCCCCCGGAAAGGGCATCACCTGCGTCTCAAGCATCCCCCCGGAAAGGGCATCACCTGCGTTTCAAGCATCCTCCCGGAAAGGGAAAACATCCTCCGGAAGGCGATCAGGCTTCGGTTTCATCATGGAACTGCGGGATCGGAGTTACCGGAGGATAAGGATCCTCTGGAGGTTCATCAAACTCTCCGGAAATATTCCGATAGAAAACTGCCATACAGGTTTCTATATAAGGCACCAGCCAGATCAATGCCAGATACAATGTAAATATGGAAAAAATGATCCACGGAACAAAACTTAAGAGCATTTTCATATATTCCCAGTAATGTCCCTTCATAAGCTTTGCACTGGCTTTCAGTGCCTGCACTCCTTTTATGTCCGAATTATCGGACAGGATGTAATAGCTCATGGTGAACGGCATAGCTGCCAGCAGGTTCAGCGCGAACCCGAGAAGTGTGAGCAGCATGTAAGTTACTGCCCAGTTCATCTGCTCCTCCGTTGTATTTCCCATATTGCTTGTAAAAGAAAACCACGCCAGTGGAAGTGATGTCACCAGATTGATCAATGCCAGCACAAAGGATGCCACGATCACATGATCCGGCTGATGGCTGAAAAAGTACAGAAGGTCTCCGAAAGAGTAGGCTTCCCTTCTGGAAATATTCAGATAGATCCGGTAAAGTCCTGCGGAAAAAATACAGATCACCAGAGAAAGGACAAAGCTGAATACCTCTCCTCCAATGATCGCATACAGGGAATCTCCCGGAAAAAGTGCTGTGGAAATATAGCTTGAAACTGCGCTCATCGCCGCAACCGCAATACTCCCGATCACAGGGACCGTAAAATTACCGGCCAGAGTTTCCCCTGCCAGCTTCTTACAGCCCTTCAGATTTTTTCTCATAATTCTGTATCCCTTCGTTATAGAAGGCGGAGACTCATCCAAGCCTCCGCCCCGTCATTTTTTACTTCAGATATATCATATTCTCATATTTCACATCTGTTTAGTCTGCAAGATTAAACGCATCATGTACCGCATTCATGGCACGTACGCCATCTTTCTCGTTAATGAGAACCGTCACACGGATCTCAGATGTTGCGATCATATTGATGTTCACACCCTCATTGTAAAGGCTCTCGAACATTTTTGCAGCAACACCCGGATTGCTCATCATACCTGCTCCTACAATAGAAAGCTTGGCAATGTTTTTCTCCGCATGAAGCTCAGAATAGGCGATGCGTGCCTGGTTAGCTTCCAGAACACCCATTGCATCGTCCAGATCATTTTTATCAACAGTAAAGGAAATGTCCTTGGTTCCGGCACGGCCGATAGACTGAAGGATCATATCCACATTGATATTTTTCTTAGCCAGGGTATCAAAAAGCTTAAATGCCACTCCTGGTGAATCTTTAAGTCCGATCACAGCAATACGTACTGCATCTGTATCCAGAGCAACACCGCTGATCAGCATTCTCTCCACTGTTACTTCCTCCTTTACCACAGTTCCTTCGCTGTTGTTGAGACTGGAACGTACCACCAGCGGCACGCCGTATTTCTTTGCCATCTCCACAGAACGGTTATGAAGCACTCCCGCACCCAGAGTTGCCAGATCCAGCATCTCATCGTAAGTGATCTCCTTGAGCTTGCGGGCATTCGGAACCTTACGCGGGTCAGCGGTATAAACACCGTCCACATCGGTATAGATCTCACAGGCATCTGCATGAAGCGCTGCCGCAAGAGCTACGGCTGTGGTATCAGAACCGCCACGTCCAAGTGTGGTATAGTCATTATATTTATCAATGCCCTGGAAGCCTGTGACCACAACGATCCTGCGGTTATCCAGCTCTCTGCGGATACGTGCCGCATCGATCTTTTTCAGGCGTGCGCTGCTATGTGCACTTGTTGTGTGCATAGCTACCTGAAAGGCATTCAGAGAAACAGCCGGTACTCCCAGACTGTCCATAGCCATGGACATCAGTGCCACTGACATCTGCTCTCCGATGGTAAAAAGCATATCCATCTCACGTTTCGGAGGTTTGTCATTGATATCCTTTGCCATGGTGATCAGCTCATCGGTATACTTACCCATTGCAGAAAGCACGACCACCACGTCGTTTCCTTTTTTGTAATCTTCGATACATCTTCTGGCAACATTAAAGATACGCTCTTTGTTTGCCACAGAAGTACCGCCAAATTTTTTTACAATCAACATGTTCTTTTCTTCCCTTCGGCATCAATCCTTTACACGGATCATTGCCAGTACTTTTCCGGTGAGCTTGCTGATCTTCTCATAATATTCAGCCTGCTTCATCACCGGTGTGATAAATCCGAATTCGTCCGGAAGGTCATCCGGCTCGATGGTCTGTACATCACCAAAAGCTTTTTCCACTTCATCCATAGTAGTATCAGACACACGTACGAAGAAACGTCCCTCAACTTCATCCATATCCATAAGCTTCAGGGCATAGCTGCTCCAGTTTGTCATGATATTTCTGTGGAGATGCTTTGCTTCATCCACAACATCTGCAACTACTGCACTTGCAGTCGGAAGCTTACCTGCTCCGCTTCCGTAGAACATGGCATCTCCAAGAACATTTCCGTGCACAAATACTGCATTAAACACATCATTTACACTGTAAAGCGGGCTACTCTGGCCTACCAGGAACGGCGCTACCATTGCATAGAAAGAATCTCCGATCCTGCGGCTTGTGGCAAGAAGCTTGATAGTCATGCCAAGCTCTTTTGCATATTCCATATCTGCCGGTGTGATCTTTGTGATTCCTTCTGTATAAATATCCTCGTAATTCAGGAATTTTCCGTATGCAAGTGAAGAAAGGATGGCGATCTTACGGCATGCGTCAGCACCTCCTACGTCTGCAGTCGGATCTGCCTCTGCATAGCCCTTTGCCTGAGCTTCCTTCAGAACCGTATCAAAATCACAGTTCTCTGTGCTCATCTTGTAAAGCATGTAGTTGGTGGTTCCGTTAAGGATTCCTGTGATCTCATCGATCTCATCTGCTGTCAGTGAAGAATTCAGTGCGCGAATGATCGGGATACCGCCGCCGCAGCTTGCCTCAAAAAGGAAATTGATATTTTTTTCTTTTGCGATCTCCATGAGCTCGGAACCATGCTTGGCTACCAGAGCCTTATTGGATGTGCTTACGCTCTTTCCTGCCTGAAGCGCTCTTTTTACAAAGGTATAAGCCGGCTCGATCCCGCCCATAACCTCAACAACAATATCTACCTCCGGATCGTTTACGATCACTTCATAATCATGAACCAGAACTTTCTCAACCGGATCTCCCGGAAAATCTCTTAAATCAAGAACGTACTTGATGTTAATCTCATCTCCAGCTCTCTTGTTAATGCTCTCATGATTGGTGTTGATGACTTCAACAACTCCGCTTCCTACTGTACCGTAGCCTAATACTGCTATGTTTATCATATGCTTACTCCCTGCCTAAAATTTTCAAATAGTGTATACCGTCTCTCTGCTCAATATCCTCCACCATAGCCTCTGCGTCGCCTTCTCCCGGAAGGATGTCAACGCTCAGCGTCAGCGTTGCGACTCCGTTAATGGGAATACTCTGATGTATGGTCAGGATATTACCGTGAAAACGGGCAATCGTCTGCAGCACCATTGATAAAAGCCCCGGCTCATCGTCCATCTGAATGATAAAGGTGATGGTCTTTCCCTTGGTCTCCTCGTGGAAAGGAAAAATATCGTCCTTATATTTGTAAAAAGAACTGCGGCTGATCCCGGTCCTTTCAGCAGCTTCCTGAACAGTAGCCACCCGTTTGGATTCCAGCAGTCTCTTGGCCTCAACCACCTTGAGAAGTACCTCCGGCACTGCCCGTTCTCTTACTACATAGTATTTTTTCTTTTCAACCTGTTTCTGCATAGCAACCTCTCTAACTGCTGTTCACATTGTGGCCAGCAGCCTCCTGTCCGTTTCATAAAGACAACTGTTTTTGTACAAGAGATATATTATCATAATAAAAGAAACTCCACAAGCGCTTTTTTGCCTGCGGAGTCCTTTTCTCTGTCTTTATGGGGTTCCGTGACAGTAATGTTATTCTTTCTTTTTCGCCAGCGCGATCCATTTCAGGTATGCATTGATAAAAATGTCAATACCACCGTCCAGAACTGCGTCAACATTACCGGTTTCTTCATTGGTTCTATGGTCTTTTACCATGGTGTATGGCTGCAGGACATAGGAACGGATCTGGTTTCCCCAGCCGATATCTGTCACTTCGCCTCGAATGCCGGAAAGCTTCTCCTCGGCTTCCTGCTGTTTCAGCAGATACAGCTTGGCCTTCAGCATCTGCATGGCCTTGTCCTTGTTCATGTGCTGAGAACGTTCATTCTGGCACTGTACCACGATTCCTGTCGGGAAATGGGTGATACGGATCGCAGAGGATGTCTTGTTGATATGCTGTCCACCGGCACCACTGCTTCGGTAGGTATCGATACGGATATCGTCATCATTGATCTCAACATCCAGATCCTTCTTGATATCCGGCATAACATCGCAGGATACAAAAGAGGTCTGTCTCTTTCCTGCTGCATTAAACGGAGAAATACGTACAAGACGATGAACACCCTTCTCGGATTTCAGATAACCGTAGGCGTTCTCTCCGTTCACCTGGAAGGTTACGGATTTCACACCGGCCTCATCACCGTCAAGGTAATCCAGGACCTCCAGCGCAAAGCCTTTCTTCTCCGCCCATCTGCTGTACATACGATAAAGCATTCCGCACCAGTCGCAGGCCTCTGTTCCGCCGGCTCCTGCGTTCAGCTTAATGATGGCGTTCTCTCCGTCGTACTCTCCGGAAAGGAGTGTCTTCACACGGATGCTGTCAAAGCTTGCCTGGAACTCGTCCAGCATTTCCTGGATCTCAGGGACGATCTCAGGATCATTCTCCTCATATCCCATCTCGATCATGGTTTCCATATCTTCCATCTGCGTTTCCAGATTATGGTATGTCTCAATATCGTCCTTGAGACTCTTTAACTGTTTCATCTTCATCTGGGATGCTTCCGCATTATCCCAGAAATCAGGCGCCTCCATCTCGCGCTCTAATTCTTCGACCTTCTGCTCTTTGTTAGCGAGGTCAAAGTGAATCC
>OGOS01000397.1_pt1 | contig 36646 bp, 35 predicted proteins | sample 1552701 | NCBI WGS metagenome assembly OGOS01 (sample SAMEA2580128, study PRJEB22360) | human gut metagenome | biome: human gut; feature: human-associated habitat; material: faeces | place: Denmark | collected 2008/2010
CTTGCATGTGTTAGGCACGCCGCCAGCGTTCATCCTGAGCCAGGATCAAACTCTCCGTCGAAAATTGGCGCGCCGCGGGGGTGCGCCGCCTCCGGAGAATCGAAGGCTCTACATTTCTGAAAAAGGACGCCTCGCCGCCGCCATCCGGCGCCGGCTCGGCTCATCGAGGGCCGCCCTCTGCGGGCGGCCGCGCTCGAATCCACGCTTCTCTCATCGTCTTGATCGCAGTATCCGGTTTTCAAGGTTCCCGCCGGCCCCCCTCGGGGCCCGCTCGCTCCGGGCTCTCTCGCTCGGCGCAAGAAAGTATATTACGCATGGGGATGGGCCTTGTCAAGAACTTTTTTGGAAAATTCCAATTTGTTCGGTACGCGGTCGGTTCGCGCGTCCGTGATTCCATCACGGGCCTCGTAAGAAGCGGTGCTCCTTGCGAGTGCTCGACTATATTAGCCCCATTCCTTCGAGAATCAAGGGTCTATTTTCGTCTCCTCATTTCCTGCACGTTTCATGCGTTTCAACCTAAGCGGTACCCCCAAATAGTGTGGTTTGCGTTAAGTCAGCGCGAAAACGCGTTCATATCCCTTCCGCTTTTCGCCGCATTTCGTTGCAAAAGTCGTTCTTTCGCAACTCTCTTATTGAGGCCATCTTCATGTTTCTTGGCGCTCCAACGCTGAAACCATCTACTACACTTCCTTATATATATACGTATGAGGAGGTGGCCTTGTGGCCCTAATCTATCCGGAGGCATTGGACGACCCTCGCTTGGCCGTATTTCGCGACCAACCCGATTCTCAATTGCGGGCATTCCAAGGCACGGCGAATGGTCTGTTCATCGGCGAGTCGCGCAATGTGATCGAACGCGCACTTAATAAAGGAGTGAAACCCTACGCCGTCTTACTGGAACGCCATTGGATTGACCAGTCCCAGCCGCTCATCGACCGATTGCTTGCCGCCAACCCCTCGCTGCCGGTGTTCGTGGTGAATATGCAGCAGTTCCAGGAAGTGACGGGATACCGCATTGCGCGCGGCGCGCTTGCCGCCATGGAGCGCCCCGCCCTTCCGGCGCTTCATGAACTGCTGAAGGATGCCCGACGTGTGGCGGTACTGGAAGACATTACGAACTATACGAACATCGGGGCCATATTTCGGTCGGCCGCTGCGCTTGGCATCGACGCCGTGCTGGTCACACATTCCTGCCATGATCCTTTCTACCGTCGGGCGGCGCGCGTTTCCATGGGCACCGTGTTCCAAGTGCCGTGGACGCGCATCGGATCGCAGCAGGATTGGTCGCACGAGGGCATCCCGCAGCTGCATCAAGCCGGATTCAAGGTGGCGGCGCTTGCGCTATCCGACGATTCCATCCCGCTGCAGAGCAAGGTGCTACACGATTGCGACAAGCTGGCACTTGTGCTGGGCACAGAAGGCGACGGGCTTTCCGCCCACACCATTGCGGACTGCGACTATACCGTCCGCATTCCCATGGAACATGAAGTGGACTCGCTCAATGTGGCGGCGGCAAGCGCGGTGGCGTTTTGGGAGCTGCGGACGAGGCATCGCGAGGAATGCTGACGGCAGGTACCGCCCGGTGCCGAAAACGCGCAATCCGCACGCCGGCACCGAAGTCCGCGATGCCGTTGCACAGACGGACTGAATGCCGCAGCTTTACCGGCAAATGCCGTCTGGCATTGCGCCGCGCGAAGTGCAACACTGGATTCGAACGGTTTCCGGCGAAAGGATTCTCATGAAGGCCCTGATGGTCACCCCTGAAGACGCAATGCAGCTGCTGCTTGACCGCAAGTGGATAGAGTGCCAGCCCTGGACCACCGATTTCCGTGGGCCCGTGGTCATCTGCACCGAGACGAATCCGAAGACGGCGGGGACCATCCCCGGCAAGGCGCTGTGCGTGGTGAATCTGGCATATGTGGAACCCTTCTCGGAAGATCATCTGGAAGCGGCCGGCATGACCCGCATGCCGCCGAAGGGCCAATTCGCCTGGACATTCGACGATTTGGACTGGATCGAGCCCTTCCCCATCCCGGACGATGCTCCCGTATTGGGCACCGGCCTATTCGACCTCAACGGCAAGCTGGTCAATCGCATCCCGGCGGACATGGAGAGCACGCACGCCCTGCGCACGTATTACGAGCCGCTTCTGACCTGGTCTGACGCCAAGCACAGCGAAGAAGAGACGCGCGAATGGTGGGAAAAGGAGATGGAGCAGTTCTAACGCGTCCGCCAAACGGGCTGCGTCAGGCAATTTCGTCACCTGACCGTTGATTTGTTATCTACTTGATACCATTTACGGATTACGCGCGACCGTTTACGCACACCCCCGCTTCTTCCCCCTGATTGTGCAGTATTCCATAGCTGGAATGAAATCCCTAACCGAACAAGGGCCGACACGAATGGGGCGGCCCGGCACAGAGAAGGGGGCTCATCATGTCGGCTAAGGAAAAGCGTATTTTTAGGGTTCAACAGGCGGGTCTGCTCTTTGTATTCTTGCTGGTAGCGGCATTGGCCGCCGCACCCGTTGCCCTTTCGGCATCCGCGTCCGCAGACACCGTGAGCAACCAGCAAACCACCACGGCGGCATACACCACGACAGGATCCTCGACACAATATGCAGGCAGCGCCGCCGCAAGCCAGATGTACGGCATGCAGACAGCTCCGAAGAAGGCCGTTGTTGCCGAAGATTCCGGAACGATAGCGTTCCAGCTGGTCATGGCCATTGCCGTAGCGGGCCTGGTGCTCCACTTCGCATTCAAGACAGACGATATGCCCAGCGACCGCTCGTAACGAGCGCTCGGGAAAACGCGGGCACCCCGCCCGCACGCCGTTGACAATCCGCCCTTATACGCACGGCCGATGCGCGCCGGTCTCCCCTTTCGGGGAGCGGCTGCATCGGCCGTGCGTTGTTTCTGCACGTACCTCCGTCAGTCGTTTATGTGGTTGCGGCCGTAGCAGTCCGCGAACTCGCGGCGATGGAAATGCTGGTCGGACCGATACGTCTTCCAGCGCTTGAAGTTCTTGTCGTAGTCCGGCACGAACAGCTCCACCATCTTCTTGCTGCGGATCATCTTGTCCACGCGCGGCCATGATTCCAGGTCACGGGCATATTGGCGGATAGTGGATTCGGGAATCTGCGTCAGCAGCGCGGAATCCGATTCCACTTCCACCCGCGGGCCAGGCGCATCTTCAAGCACGTCTTCCACCACAAAGCGCGCCAGGTTCCTGCCCGCCGCCGTTGCCAGATAGCTAGAATCGCACGGCGCGAAGTTGAAATCCAGGAACGCATACACGTCCTGCTCGGGATCGTATTTCAGATCGATGTTGCAGAAGCCCGTATAGCCGATGCGATCGAGAAATGCAATGACGCGGTCCGCCAGTTCGCGATTCTCCCCCGCAACCACCGCCCCGTAATGACCCATATTCCACGGCGCGCTTTCTTCCAGGATCACGTCGCCCGGGCAGACCAGGCGCACCTGCCCGTCCTGCGCGCTATAGCACGTCAGCGTCGTAATGGCATCGTCGTCGCCCGGAATCTCCTGCTGCAGGATCATGCCCCTTGCATATCCTGCCTTGCCCGCCATGGACAGCGCGTAATTCAGCTCCGTCTCGCTGCGAATCTCGTACAGATTCTTCTTGCCGCGATACGCGCACTGCAGGAATGCATCCGGATCGTCCGGCTTCAGGATAGCCGGGAAGCCGAACGGGCAGCCGACCATGTCGTCTGGGTGCGCGATCAGCATGAACGGCGGGAACGGCAGGTCGTGCTTTTGGCACACCGCGTAGAACCGGTCCTTCGTTTCCAACTGTTCGACCAGCTCAAGCGAAGGATTGTTGAACCGGTAGGCCTGAGGAAGCTGGTTTGCATGACGCGCCAGCAGCCGCGCGAACCGATGCTCCGTGGGAACCAGCAGCAGCGTCTTGCCCACATTGTCGGACCGTTCCGAGAAGCTCCGCAACGTGCGGACGAATTCCGCATCCTGATCCAGCTCCGGAACTTCGGCGGCCTTCACGATGTCGCTATTCTGGCAGATGGGATACACCCGCGTGGATAGCGCCTGCGACACCACGCCGTACTCCTCGTAGAACGACCGCGCCATGCCATACGCCGAACCATCGGCGCCCAGCAAGACGGGAACGAAATCTGCCTTCTGGTCCATGAATCGTCCTTTCCCCCGACGCCTTGCCGCCTTCCACGTGCGGATTGCACGCAAATCGCGGGGCTATTCGTCCTTCAACGCGCGATTCATCAGGCAGCCGGGCGCATCGTCGATAGCCAGCTCGCCATCGAGCAGCTTGCGTACGGCCTCCATGATGGGAAGCTCCACGCCCTTCGAGCGGCCCAGCGCCAGCAGCGGGTGCACGGCATGCGCACCCTCCACCACCATATGTCGCTCCGCCTCGTAATCCGGCACGGAAATACCACGCTCCACAAACGCCTGGCCATACATGCCGTTGCGCGAATGGGGCGAACAACACGTGGCGTTCAGGTCACCGATGCCCGCAAGCCCGAACACAGTCTCGACTTTGCCGCCATCCGCTTCCACCAGGCGCGCAATCTCCGCCGCGCCGCGCGTCATCAGCAGCGCAACCGTGTTGTCGCCCTGCCCCATGCCGCGTGCCATGCCGCAGGCGATGGCGATGACGTTCTTCGACGCCGCGCAGAGGCTGGCGCCCACCGGGTCGGACGTGGTGTAGAGACGGAACGTAGTGCTGGACAGCAGCTTCTGGAAGTACTGCGCCGTTTCTGCACCCGTGCTGGCCACGACCGCGCCCGCGTACGAGCCCTCGATAAGCTCTTCGGCGTGATTCGGGCCCGCAAGCACGGCCACGCGGTCGGCATTGCCCAGCGCGTCGGCCACTACGCGGTACAGCGTGTGGCCCGACTCGGAATCGAGCCCCTTCGACAGCACCAGCACGGGCGTGGTTTCCGGCAGGCACGTTGCTAGCTGCTTTGCGGCCGTCTTCACGCCGAACGACGGCGTGACTATGATCACGGATTCACATCCCGCCACGGTACTGGGGATATCCGTGCAAGCCGTGACGTTCGGAAGCTCGTAGTCCGTGAAGAACGACGGATGATGATGCGTGCGGTTGATGCCATCCGCTTCCTGCTTCTGGAAGCACCACATGCGCACGTCGATGCCCTTGGCGTATAGCATATGAGAAACGGCGGTGCCGAACGACCCTGCACCGATAATGGCCACCGTACGCGTGCCATCATTCTGACCAGTTGCCATAACTGCCTTCCTTATTGCGAATCGAAAGCGGCGAACCGCCGCCTGTTATTGCTTCTCTCCATTATCCACATAACCGCACGGGTTTGCACGGCGGGGCCGTACGAAGGGATTTCAGAGTTAACCTCATGAGGTTGCCACGGTGCCCGCGCGCAGTCGCTGAGATAGCCCCACGTTGCTCGCGCGTAATGCCCGCGTTGCCCACACGTGAGTGCCGCGTTAGCCCCGCAAGGCTTCCGTATTAGCGCGAGAAACCCGCTGCGTCCAGTGCGAAACAGCGCGTCCCCACCCGGAACGCGAAAAGCTACAACCCCAGGTAGTGCGCGATGGCAGGCCACTGTTTCGCCGCCGTTTCGACCCCCAGCTCGTATGCCGCGAACAGCTTCTTCGTGTCACGTTCCGCCATGCTGATATCAAGGTCGGCCGCCGGCCAGATGGCATACGCCTCGCCTTCGTCATGAAGCCGCGCCACCTCCTGCATCTGCGCGTTGTATTCGTCCGGACGCTGCTGCAGGCGCTGCAGGAACTGCGGATACCGCCGGTACAGTATGTGCGCAATCCGCATGCCGCGCGCCGGGCGCTGCCAATAGCCGCGCGGACGCGTGAGCACGATGATCTGTCTGCCCCGATAGCGCGGACGGTCGTGCCCGTACGGGATGCTGTCGCACGCGCCGCCGTCCAGCAGGCGCTTCCCGTCCACATCTACGGGGCGGTTCACAAACGGCACGGACGAGCTGGCTATCAGATAGCGCTGCCCGTGCTTGAAATCCAGATCCCCCACGTCGTAGCCGAAGTAGTCGGCCCGGCCGGATGTCAGATCGGAGGCAACGGAGGTCAGCTTGATGGGCGATTCCGCGAACCAATCCATGCTCAAATGCTCTATCTGGTTCGGGATGGTGTCGAAAATGAAGTTCGATCCCACGTAGTTGCCGGTGAGCAGCTTCGAGCGCAGCGACATGAACCGCCAGTCGTCGCGATATTCCAGATTGCAATACGCCATGCGCCCCACCGCACCGCTTGCATAATTGAAGCCGCAGATGGCACCCGCCGACGTGCCCACAACGGACTCCGGGAACACCCGCTTGTCCATGAAGTAATCCACCACACCGCACGTGAACAGGTTGCGCATGGCGCCGCCTTCCAGCACCATCTGGAACGGGACAAGCCCCTGCCCTTCCCAAAGCGGACGGCGTGCCGCTTCGGCCTTGCCCATTGCTGAACCCATTGGCACTCCTTTCCCCTTACGCCCAATAAGTCTAACGTCGCAGGTAGAGCGCGTGCAAGGCACCCCGGGTCGTTTCCAAACCGAAAGATGCGCGCACCGTGCACCGCGGGCGAACAGGCCGTCCGCGCAGCGCCGCGGAACCGCCAACGAGCCCGACCCCCGCGCCGACGAACCCGGTAACCGGCAGTCAACAGCTTCATGGGGATACCTTGCATCCGCACCCCGGTCCACCGCATTGCCGCTAACTTGGATAGAAAGATGCATCCACGCAAAGGAGGCTGCATGAACAGAAAGCAGGGAGCATTCAGCAAACGTATGCGGACGTTCATGGCCGGCCGCAACGGCATGGACGAACTCTGCGGAACGGCCGTGGTGGCAGGCGTCATATTCCTGCTGCTTTCCGGATTCGGCGCAAACCCCCTGGTCTGGCTTGCGTTGGCCCTGGTAGTCTACGGTGTGTGGCGCTGCTATTCCCGCAACGTGGAACAACGCCGCGACGAGAACGAGCACTTCCTGGTGATCACGGAACAGCCGCGCGCCTGGTTCCGCCTGCAGCGCACCCGGTTCAAGAACCGCAAGGAAAAGCGCTACTTCAAGTGCAGCGAATGCAACACGGTCTGCGCCGTGCCCCGCGGCAAGGGAAAGATCCGCATCACATGCCCGACGTGCAAGCACAAGTTCGAGGTGAAGTCGTAGCCCGCGCGTCGCGAACACGTAGCCGCACGCACCGCCTGAGCGTGGCGGCAGGCGAACGGCCGCGCCATTCGCGCCCGCACCCGCTTCCCGGCACAGCGCCGTCGCGCGTCCCTTCGCAACCTACGTTCTTTACATTCGATGCGTTTTGGTGCAAAGGTTTGCATAATTCCACCCGCGCCTAGAGGGCGGAATGCGGCATGAACTATAATTATTGACTGCTGTTATTCAATCGGAAACATTCAACGAAAGAGTCTATATGCTCAGCGGCAACATGGAAAAGGTTTACCCATCGGCGAAGGCGCTGGTGAAGCATCGCGTGGCAAGCCGCCTGCATGCCAAGGACGCAACGCTGTACAACTTCTCGAAAGAGGCGCAGGAATGCGCCGCCCAATACATGGGATGGACAGACCTGGCAAGCAATCCGCCCACGTCGCTTTCGAAGATCAAGAAATTCGCCAAGTTCGCGAAGTCGGCGGGGCTGGAAAACGTGCTGCTGCTGGGACAGGGCGGATCCACCCAGGCACCCATGACCATTACGAAATACAACAGCGTCAGCGCGAAATCGGATGTGAAATTCCGCACGCTGGACTCCGATTCCCCTGTGCGTCTGCGCTCCATTCTGGCCGGATGCGACCCGAAGCGCCTGCTGGTCATTACGTCGTCGAAGAGCGGCGGCACCATAGAGCCCAACAGCTACCTGCGCGCCGTACGCGCAGAACTGCGCAAATCGCTTTCAGAAGAAGAGCTGGTACGGCACCTTGTTGCCATCACGGACCCTGGCAGCGCGTTGGAAAAACAGGCCGAAAAGGAAGGCTGGCTGAAAATATTCAACGGCGAGCCCACCGTAGGCGGCCGCTACAGCGCGCTTTCTGTGTTCGGCCTGGTGCCGGCGGCGCTAGTGGGCATTGACATGGATCGCTACATGGAGAATGCCCGGATGGCGGAAAAGAAATGCGCGGAAGATTCTATTGATAACCCGGCCATTATCTTGGCAGCGTTCCTGTACGACAACTACCGCAACGGCCGCGACAAATTCAGTTTCCTGACGCAGAAGCGCGGCCGGGTGCTGGGGCTGTGGATAGAGCAACTGGTAGCGGAGAGCCTGGGAAAGGGCGGCAAGGGCATTTTGCCGAACATCGAATCGGATGCGCTTATCCTGTCCAAGGACGCCGGCGACCGCACGGCCATTATGTACCAGACCAAAAACGAGCTGTGGGACGAGCGGAAGAACTTCGAGATGAGTCTGGGCTACATTGCCCCCACCATCCCGCGCCTGAACTTCCGGGTAGACGATGCGTGCGCGCTGCCGCAGGACTTCATTATCTGGGAATACGCAACCGCCATGGTGGGCTATCTGATGAAGGTCTGCCCCTTCGACCAGCCGGACGTGGCAAGCGCGAAGGCAGCCACACTGAAGGTGCTGTCCGAAGGCACACAGGCACCGGATTTTGTGGAAGATCAGCTGAACAACATTCACATGGGCAACGTAGAGGTGCGCCTGGGACAGAGCATGAAGGGTGCGAGCAGCCTTGAAGAGGCGGTGCGCAACCTGATGAAGAGCGTCAAGCCGGGCGACTACTTCAGCGTCAACGCATTCCTTCCGTACATGGGCGAAGGCCGACGCGAGGCGCTGGAGATGATCCGCCATACGTTCGCACATGATTTGGGCGTGGTGTCATGCTTGGAGATTGGCCCGCGCTACCTGCACTCCACCGGGCAGATGCAGAAGGGCGGCCCCGACAACGGCGTGTACCTGATTGTATCTGCTGATGAAATGAAGGACGTGACGCTGCCCGGCTGGAAGGCGAAGAGCCTGGCCACGCTGGCAAAGGCGCAGGCCTGCGGAGACTTGAAGGTGCTGTCTGAGCGCGGCCGACGGGTGGTGCACGTGCATCTGCCCGACAACTCGGGCGCTACGCTGCGCGTTCTTGCCGAGATGGTGGCGCAGGCAGCCAGGGAAATCTAAGCGAATCAAAGCAGCTTCCTGCAGCTTGAATCCCCGTCCCCCCCTGGGGACGGGGATTTTTTGTCCGCGAGCGTGCCGACGGCGGAATCGCGCAACGCGAGCAATCAGTGCTGCCGCGCGGCAATCGCCCGGCCGATAAGCGCGCCCAGCACGTAACCCAATGCGTCGAAACACATGTCAAGGGCGTCGAATTCCCGTCCGGGAACGAACATCTTGTGTACTTGATCGCCCAGCGAGCAGGCAAAGCAGATGACGACAACCGCAGCCAGCACCTTATTGCGGGAAAGACGTTGCGCCTGCGGCAGGTTATATGCCGCCAAAGCCATGAGCAGACCTACCGGAAAGAACTCGACAGTATGGACTACTTTGCGCGCAACCCACGAGGCAAAACCGAGGGACCACCCGAATGCCGACGAAAGTGCCTGCGCCCATGGCGTGGAAAGCGCTGTGGTGTCGCGCGGCGTTTGCACCGTAAGCAGCCAGATGATCACAAGCACCGCCGCAAGCAATACGCTGCTTGCAACAAAAACCCCGCGATGTTGCTTGACCATGTGCCGGCCCTTCCCTTTTCCTGGTGCGATATCCTGCTCTAGCCGAATAGTATGGCCGAACGCAAAGCAATGCAGGCAAGACTGCGGAATAGGAACATAGCGGACGTCCGGCAAAAGCCGGCGCCGCATGACTGCGCAGCCGCGGGCGCGCTACCGTTCATGGCCAACACCGCAGGGCAACACGGCCACCCGGGTGCTAGCGGTCCGTGCGGAGCAGGGCGTCGACCAAGGCATTGTCTACCGGATCGGAGCTGCCCAGGGGCAGGCCGCACGCCTCGAAAAAGTGGCTGCCGGCGAATTGGCGTGCCCGGAAGGAATCGTGGGCGCCGTCGTCCAGATAGCGAATCCGGCTACGGCCGTCGGTCGTACCGCAGAAAAGCGCACCATGCCCCTTCACGTAGGAAAGGTATTCTTCCTCGTCGCTGTACAGCATGACCCCGGCCATATTCTCCAACTCATAGGCCACAGCATACGACCGCCAACGCAGGCCGCGCTGGCGTACGAAGCGGTCGAGCAAACCGGCCATGCGCGTTACGCGCCGCAAAGTATCGCGGGCATCTACCATGCGCGACCATTCGGGCACCTGTTGGCCCAGCTGCGCGAACACGAGCTTTGCCCGTTTGCGCTGGCCGTCGGCCAGCGGGGCCGCCGGCACCGTAAGCTTCATGGATCCATCGCGGAAGAGCTCGATTGCCGAATGCGCTTCGCCGGGCGAAAACGGCGGCGTGGTGCGCAGGATAAGCGAGTCGTGCGCATGCTGCACATGACATTCCATACCCTGGCGGTCGAAGCCCGCACGCATGGCATCTACGTTGTGCGACACGTCTTCCCGCGTAGGTGCGTCGACCGCGCGCCCACCCATATGGAACAGATACAGGTCAAACAAGGGCAAGGGCACGTTTTCCGTTTGCGGGTAGTACAGGGTGCGCCGACAGAAATCCTCCACCTGGGCATGGCGTTTGTTCGCCCTGTCATAGAGCTCCACCAGTTCGCCGCCCGTTGCAGGTCCCGATGTGGACCCTTCGCGGATCTCCACAAGTCCGTCGGCAATGTAAGGCGGAAAGTCGCCTTCGCCCACCTGCACGACGATCACGCCCTGGGCATTGTCTGCAGGGTCGGCAATGAAGCGTACGTCGAACGGGGGAACAGGCGATATGTGCCTGCGGCACATCTCTCCCAGGGTCTGACTGAAGTCGGTCTGCGGACGCGGGACGGGCACAACGTCTTTCGTGTCGTCGGCGATGCCGATGACAAGCCAGCCGCCGCGCGAGTTGGCGAACGATGCCACGATCTTGGGAATCTTACGCCGCACCGAGGCATTGTTCTCGCGCTTGAATTCAAGCGCAAAGCCTTCGTCGAGCTCTTTGAGTTGGGCAAGGTCATCCCAGGCAACCTGCGCGAGCGGCTTGGGCGAACCGTCCTCCGCGCGAAACGGGCTGAACATGACTGCCTCCTGGTTGCGTCGTTCATGGAGCAGGGTACGCCTGCCTTATTCCTTCATCGTACCCGCTAGCTGGATGGAGACGAGGGCCGTGAACAAGATTTTTCATTCGAACCCTGACATGAACACTGCCCCTCTTGCGTTTTATGCTCCGATGCTCATGCCGCCTCCTGCAAGCACCTGTTCAAATGTATGAGACTTCCCAAACGCCTTTTCGCGCATAGAGCATCCACAGCACCCGCAAACACGCGATAAACGTTTGTGCACTTAGCCATGAACCAATCATCTATAAGACTGCAGCTCAGGCCGCAATCAAGCTTGGGTTTATTCAGCTCCTTTACGAGCCCCGCGCCGCAGCCCCTTCCCAGGTTCGCCAACGGCACCGTCAACCTGCAGGAGCTCATCAGGTCGATGGCCGAGATGCTCGCCAACGAGATCATGAGCGCCGAGGCCGACCAGCTCTTCGACGCCCGCACCGGGCTCAAGCGCGCCATCTCGGAGGTCTTCCAGGGCTCCGCGCGGCAGAGGTGCGTGGCCCACCTGATCAGGAACTGCGCCCGCGAGGCGGGGCGCGGTGATGTGAGACCGGGACGGGGCCCGATCCCAGGTTCCGGGCCGGGCCGCATCGTTCGGCCGAAGCGCCCTTACACCAACTTTCTCGACGCTACCGGCAGCCTCGCGATGAGGGCATGTTTCCTCCCCTGGGTCGGGGAACGCGGAATTGCGCTCCTGCCCAGAGGCGGAAAACGAGTTATTTTGGACGTGTCCTAAGGGCGAGCGGCGGCCACGACGAAAGAGGGCCTTTTGACGATTGTCACCCCCAGTAGTTAACGACCGTTAACCAGCAGCGAATAATCCGCCCAAAGACCAAGAAACCCTGCAACTCGGTTTGAGTTGCAGGGTAGGAACGACAGAAGTGGAGCGGGTCGGATTCGCCCAGTTATATAGTCTTCAGTCTCTTGATTGCATTTGCGGTCAGCCACGACCATATCGCACTCGGCCTTGAACTTGGCCGAACCGCGAGCGACCTCGCTGCCGAGGCACTTAACAGCGGTCTGCCTTTGTCAATAACTCCCAGGCAACCTCCATTGTGACGGCTCGCCCAACCCGCGTGATCCGAAAGCTGAGCAGCATGCGGAGTCATTCTCTTTTGTCGATTAGCCGCATCAGTCAGCAGCTTGGAGCATACTGTCTTGTCGTCATTTTCGACATCGCACCAAGCTTCTTCTTGAACGCGCAAACGCTGAGGCACTTGCCGCAGCAAATACATCGCGCCTGATCTATCTGCGGATACAGAAACCCGTAGTGATCCGGCTCCATGGCTATAGCGTCGCAGGGACATGCAGCATAGCAGGCACTACAACCGCAACATTCGGAGTCATCAGAATGAAGATCCGGAATATATCTCTCCAATAGCCTCTAACCCTCCTTTGAGATTAACCCATCATTTTCTAAGAAGACCATAGAGCCGCATTCTTACCAGAATACGGAGAACTAAATCCTTGGGCGACGCGCAAAACCGGGAAATGTCCTTTTCCCTTTTGGCGAGCTCGACCATAGCCCTCGCATACACATTAGGATACCGCTTCTTGTTCTCACCCCTCGAAGCAGAAAGAATGACGCTACAGCAGGCGCGTGCAGTAAGCGGCACAGTCTTTTTCGAGCTCAGGGAAAAGCCCCAAAACGAAATGCTCGAGCCTTCTGCAGTTATCGAAGACGATGGCGATTCTGGAGTCGAAGGCGCCGGTCACACTTCCCTCGCGCGCGATATAGCGATAGAGAGGTTCACCAAGGAAGGCAGCCGAGCTTGATGCAGCTAGAACCTCCGCCGTCCACAGGACGTCTTCGTTAATCACACCCTCCTCGAATCTGATGCCGTTATCGATGAGCAATTGCCTTGGCACAAGCTTCGAGTAGGGGCCCGTAGAGACCCCCCCCCGAGCCACTCGCCGATAGCCGCATCATTCGTCACAATGTGCTGCTTGCAAGTAAAAAGATCATGCTACGAACCGTCGGGCAGCACACGGCGTATTGCGCAGACCGCAACCCCGTTGGCCGAAGGAAGACCCCTAACCATCTTCTCGATTGCCTTCGGGTCCTGCTCGTCATCACTATCCCAGAAGAGCACATAATCGCCAGTCGCCGCATCAAGACCAACATTGCGCGCTGAAGACGCGCCCCCGTTCGTCTTGCGCACGAATCTGCGTTTTTTGGGGTCGACCGAACACCACTTAGAACACAACGCTGCCGACCCATCAACGGACCCGTCATCGACGAGCACCCATTCGGCGTTGGAGTACGTCTGCCCCTCAAATGAGCGGAACGACACGGGCAGCCATTTCTCGGCGTTGTAGACCAGCACAATCAAAGAGACCTTCGGCTGATTCTTTATTTTCCCAGAACCCCCTTTACAGCTTTTTTTATTGCCCTTTTAGCCAGCCATTTCTTAGATGATGTCGAAGTTTCGCGTCGATACTCGTTCTCCAGCACGCCGATACCCTCCTCTTTCCAGCGCTCAAGCACGACATCGCGCGATTCGGGTCGCGGAGAAGGGTGCATGAGCTGATCGTTCCCGCGCACCGCCTCCTCCAGGGGGCGCTCGGCCCACGACGTCTCGCTCTTTATGCAGGGAATGAGCGCTTCCGCCTTCGCCGTGTTAGCGATGACGACGGAAATTCCTCGGCGGGCATCAAGACCCGAACCACCGACATCAATCCCCCAAAAGTCACCGATAGTGAAGTCACCAGGGCGTTCACCGCCGGCATAGGGGCACCTGTAACAACTCTCACGGTACACATCCCCGACAAGAAAACGCTTGTAGTAATACGAAATCTCAGGCGAAAAAGGCACATCTTTTTTAACCCCAGCACGAAGAACCGTCGCACCACCACCACAGCCCCAGCCTTCACGCTTGTCGCGGAAGCGAAGCGAAAGCAGCCGATCTGAGAACTCTTCCCTCATGCAGTCAGCAAAGAATGCCTGGCTAGGCACCCCGTGGCAGATGATATCCACGGTAAGCAGCCCGTCCTGTGGACCATTGAGAAACGCGAGCAACCCATCCACCTGACATGGCGTCCCACTGAACAGGACCTCACGCCCTGCCCTGAGGTCGCGCCCGACGCTTGCAATTGCATCGCCCATATCGCTTTGAACGTATTTTGAGCCGCGCATCGCCGAAAGCTCGTCAAAATTCTCTGCCCGCACGCAGCCGACATGAAACCCATCATCGAAAGCATGACCATACACAACGCCACCGAGGTCGAACATCCTTCGCGCTAGGACAGAAAAGACTCCACCCGACGATGAGAGCATGAGCTCATCGTCGTCGGAATCAATCGCAGCGAGACACGTCGTGCAAGATTGCGAAACGTTATCTGCCATTCTGCCCGACCTCAATACAAGTCCCGAACGCACCGTCAAGAAACGCCCTCGCCTCTTTCGCAAATCTCTCCTTGCACGCGTGTACCGCAGTCCAATCAATTGTCGTATCGGCAATATCCATAGGATCGCGCCCATCAGCAGCTCGCCTGTCGGCGAGCGCAAAGTCCCCAAGCACATCTTTGAGACGTACCGAAAACTTAGGGGGATCGAATACGATCATCGGATGCTCGAACAGGAGCGAGAAGCAAGTGCCATGAAAAGAATCCGTCACCACGTAGGAGGCGTCGCGAAACAACGCGACCCACTCTTCGGGCTTGGGAAGGCAAACGCCCTCCAGCCCCTCTGGCGGGCGTTTCAGGGGATTGAACGTCACGATGCGGGCGGCCAGCCCCTCGCGCTCAGCGAGATTTCGGGCAAACGCGCACATGTCAGGATTGTCGCTGAGCATGTAAACAAGCACATAACCGTCCGCTGCAGCGGGAACGCCCGCCGCGAGCTCGCGCCAAAGCTCGGGTCGGCAGAGCAGCACAGGGTCCTTGAGGGCCGTGCCGCCAATACCCATTCCTTCCAGAATCGCCACACTCGAGCTCTCGCGTACCGAAATTGCGTCGAATTGCGAAAGTAGCGGCTTTGTAAGCGCGATCTCCTCGGCGCTCAGGTCGGGACGCCCGAAGCTCGCCGAGAAGGCAATCTTCTTGTAATTCCCAGGTACATTCTTGAGGAAATACACGGGGTCAATGCCATAGTTGCACTCGATGTTCCACGTTTGATCGCTGCCCACACAATACACGGCGTTCTGGTCAAGCCCTTCGCCGTGAGCAAGATACGGTGCTGACGAGCACAGCTCAAGTTCGCGCTCGACAAAGGAGCGAAACAGCCTCGACGACTTACGCCTAACCGGCGCATTCGCGACGAGACGAGCGAGCTTCTCAGGCGCGCTTCGACTGGTGTTGCCCATGTACGACTTTATCCAGCCTTTAGTTGTCCAATGCGGCCGGCAATAGTCTATGAAAACAGGGCGGCCGTAATGTTCGAGGACATCGCGAGTTGCAACCGCCTGCAGCACGGTCCCATAGTTATGCGAGTCGATGATGGTCGACACGTAGATGGCTTGTTTCAGGGCTGGATTCATCGATCTTTAAACTCCTTAACCTTTGTGACAATTCTTTTGCGGAATGCAACAGCCGCGACGACGGCGATGCCGAATACGGCGTAACGGACAATAGGGTGCGGATAGAGAATCGGCAAGACAAGAGAGATCGTAGTGAAGACAAGGGCAAGCCCCCACACGGCGACTCCGTTGAGGACAGCAGAGCCAACCTCTGCACGAACGACCTTTTGAGAGAAAATGTAGTGCGCAGCGCCGAGCGCCACATAACACGCCAAGGTTGTATAGCCCGCAGCCCGATAACCAAATAAGGGGATAAACACCGCATTGAGGATAACGTTAAGCACTGCAGCGAGCACAGAGGCAACCGCGGCAAGGCCAGTCTTTTCGTAATAAAACTCAATGTTTGAGCAGTACGAATACATGAACATGAAGAACACACTCGCGGCGATGACGGGAACAAGCGTCATTGCCTCGCTATACTCCCCGGGAGCCAGGATAGCGACGACTTCCGGGGCCAGGATATCAACAACGAGCACGCTCAAAGCCAAACCCCCGAGAACCGTGATGCTCGTCTTGCTGATTCTCCTGAGCTCTTTGGCGGCCAGAGCGCGGTAGAGCCATGGGACGACGGTCGAATTCAGGGAATTGGTGAGCAACGTCATGATCATTCCCGCCGAGTAGGCGATGCTGTAGATGCCTGCATCGGATGCGGTGCACATGTTCGCAATCATAATGCGGTCGCTGGAACTTAGTACCACTTGCGAAAGGTAGTGCGGAAGCAAGGGAATGTTAAACAGGAGGGTAAACTTCCAATACTCCCATTTAAATAGGCGCTTGCTGCGTTTAAGCATGCATCCACCGAGGACTATTGCAAAAGCCGCCTCGACAAGTACAAAAGACAGAACTCGAGCAAGAACTTTATCACTAGCCATCACAACAAATAGGATGCCTAGCGCGGGAACCGCAATAGAAAGAACCAGAGAAGCCGGGACGAGTTTCCGATACTCATAGTCGAATTTCATCCTAGACACCCAAATATCGTAGATGCCCTTAACAATTACTTCGACGAACAATAGGGATGCGAGCATAAGCGGCATGCCCGTAAGAGCCACGACGCTGTCAGACAAAATGTAGCAAAGCGCAATCCAAAGCACGCCAAGAGCAAGAACCAATCCAACTACAGAAGTCGTATAGCCCTCGCGATCGTCCTTGAAGCGCATCATACCGTTGTTGAAGCCGCCGTATGTAACACCAAGGGTAACCACATACATAGCGACCATTTCCCAGCTCTGGTAAACACTCACAGAACCATAGTCCGCAGTGCTCAGCAAGCGAGTAAAGATAGGGACCGTGATGAAAGAAAGCCCACGTTGCAGGAAACTGCACAGGGTTATCCAAAGAGTTGCCTTCTTAACCTTGGAAAGCCCGCCGTATCTCTCCTTCGCGCTCTTGGCCAATCTGTTTATCTTTACCGCCACCAAACCACCGCTAACACCAAATGACTAATCATCTAAGCATGCCCTCAAGGCGCTCGATGAAATCCTCATATGATTCAAACTCAGGCTTATGCTGCATAAACCGCTCGTAGCTCATGTCGCGAGTTCCGCGCAAGGCCATAGTCGCCTCGAAAGACGGGTCGCTGAGCACACCTGTATCCCTCGACTCGAACAACCAAAAGAATTCGCTGAAAATGCATTTCGGAGGAACCATCCCCTGCTTACCTTCAGGCGAGTTGCGCCGCCAGCAATCGTACAAATCAGCCGCCTCGGAGACTTGGGCGGCACGGCGCTTCTCCAAATAAGAGTCGATGTCGCACACCACGCGCTGCGGATTTCCTACTACGACGCAGTTGTCCGGCACGTCCTTGTTGATAAGCGAATTGGCGCCAATCACAACGTTATCGCCGATGGTCACGCCCTTGAGGATGGTCGAGTTCATGCCGATGAAAACGTTGTTTCCGATCTTAACGCGTCCGGCGCTGCCGAGTACATCGCCATACATGCCCTTAAAGACGCTCCAGTCGTAGCCGTGCGTCAGGATGGTCACGCCCTCGGTAATCGAGACGTTGTTCCCGATCTCGATCATCCAAGGCCTAGTGCCGTCAATAACACAATGCTTTGGCGAATAGATGACAGAATTATCTCCAATCACCATTCCGAGAGAACGCAGGTAGGCAACGTAATCAGCTGAAGATGCTCTAGGCCCATCGATTATCCGCCTAGCCAGTTTTTTTAATTTCATTTCAGACCCTCCCCTCTCTCTTTGTACGAGATCTATCATTGCCTCGGCAAATGCAGGGGGCTATGTTTTTAGTGCAAGGAAGAGTGCGGTTTGCCTGAGCGGTAGCTTCCGCCAGGGATAATCGCGGGTTGCGCGGCTCAGTTCGAGTGCATCGTGCGCAGTCATTGGTATCTCCACAGCACCCGCTTGGCCCATAAATATATGGGAATGAGAAAAGGACTGCTATGAAGTAGCATCCCGGGTCCGTAGTAAGAGTGCAGTTATAAACAATGAGCAATAAGCTCAATAAAACAACAGACAGACTCATTCTGAGAACGGCTGGACCGGCATTGAAGGCCCTGAGTTTTCGGAATGTGCCAAATGCAACAGCCCCCAGGATTGCGACATAAAGGGAAAGGCCGAGCCATCCGGTTTCGAGAAAGACGACGGCGTCGGTAAACCAAGACCAGTTCAAGATTTCACCATATACCGAATAAAGAGAGGACTCAAAGAATTGGCTGTATTGTCCCGCGCCAAAGCCCAGACCGAGCATATGGTCCCGCGAAGTCCTCATAAACATGCGATCGAGAGTGCTAACGGCAGTAAGCCTGTTTAAATTATCAGCATTCGAATAGCCTCCTTTAGAGGAGGATTCGATGATGTTGTCCAGCGTGAAATAATTTGTGAAATACGGATTGAAAGCGGTGAGCACCTGAATGCCGGCCACAAGAAAAAGAAGGACCAGGGCAATGAGGAGAACCGTCTTGAAGCTCGGTTTCTGTAGAAGGGCCACCAAACCAATGAGCAGCGGGAGTTCAACGTAGAACACTTTAATTTCGGCAATAGCGCTGATATAGCAACAGGCAGCAGCGACAGAAATGACCTGCCATAGCCTTATTTTCCCTGCGTTGTAGCCAAACAGATGATAAGCGGTTACGGAGAACATGAGAATATTAATCATTGCGTTTCCGCCCGAGCCGGAGCCGAACAAACCGTTGGTGTTATCTTGTCCAGTCCCCAACGCAAAGTATTGGAAACTGCACACAAGGACGTTAACCCAAAAGAAGACCAAGAAGAACTTCATGAGGTTTTCAACGTCATGGCTACTTAGCAGACGGACGCAGCAATACAAAAAACCAAACAATCTAAATGTATTGCGAAATGCCCAAAAATACAGGACGAGTTCAATTCCATTGAGAATGGCGGAGATGGTTGCGACAAGCCAAAACAGCAGCACAAAGATGGCCACGCATCTAGCAGATTTGGTTGCCTGATAATCTTCTCTGGGTTTTATGACGGCAAAGAGCAAGGCGAGCATCAGGAGGCCGTCGCAAACATAGTTCGCCGCAGAGGGGATACCCAAATCATCAATAAGGAACCTAACGACAAAACTGTAGACAACGATGCCATACACAAGTCTGACGGGATTCAGGCAAAGCAAGATCGTCATAGGAACCGCAAGCATTACACCTGCAGCGGCAAACGGATTTTTAGTCACGACGAGAAGACTAACGAAAATAGATAAGGCTGCAATGCAAATCGGTATCTCACGAAAACCAACGGTATGAAGAGAATTTCGGCGCGTCGCAACGGCCGCAAACGGACCACTCTGGCCCCCATTCTGAATCATCGTTTCCCTTTCCTCTTTAGATTGGTCAACAGCCTGGCGATGCGAACGGAACGAAATCTCATAATCAGATAGAAAAGTGACTGCTGGGTTGGAAGTTTCCACCAGGGATATCCATCGATTGCGTTCCGCAAGTCCTGATTCTGCAGCACCTCTCGTACAAAAGAGCGTTTTTTTGAATCTCTCTCCGACGAATCCTCAATCATTCCAATTAGAACACGACAATAATCGATAATGCAGCGCTGTACACGGATATGCGACTCATCCCAAAACTTCTGAGGCTCCTCGTCGGCCATAAGCTCCAGCAAACGAAAAAGACAAAAGAAAGAATCTATTGTTTTGCGATTAAAGGTCTTCGTAATCGAAGGCTGATCATCTTTGCGGTAACAATAGGGGGCACCAGAAATGCACGCTACCGTATCCGCAATGCGACAAATATGATTATTGAAAAACTTATCCTCGCTTCTAACTGCCATAAAACGGAACCGATTGTCCTCGATTAACGAGCGACGATAACCCGCAACACCAGCAGACACCAGCACTGGCTCGTCTTTAACGCGTGCCGGTGCTGCGCCATAAAACCCCTTGCGGAGCTCAAAAATCTCTTCGCTTCCTTTTAGAGTACGACCTGCAAAGGGATGCTCGAGCACTGTGTCAACACGACCATGGCAGACCGTTTTTAAGCCTGTGTAGATAACATCAGCGTTCGATAGGATTGCAGCCGAGTAAAGACGTTCATACATATCGCGCTCAATCCAGTCATCCGAATCGACAAAACCGATATACTCGCCTTTGGCAATCTCCATGCCGCTGTTTCGAGCGGGACCAAGGCCGCCGTTCGCACGATGAATGACCTTGATACGGTTATCGAGCTTCGCATATTCTTCAGCCATCTCGCCACAACGATCGGGCGACCCATCATCAACAAGAATAATCTCAATGTCTTCAAGCGTTTGTTGGCGAATGCTATTAACGCACTCTTCTAAATAGCTTTCGACGTTATACATGGGTACAACAACGCTAAATTTTGGGGAAACGGTGCTCACGGCAGAACCTCCGCAAATAGTTCGAGACGTGCAGAGACCATGTTCTCGATCGTGTAGGCAGCAGCTTTATGTCGCAAGTAATTCGAGAACGCAATTTTTTCCTCATCCGGACGAGCCAGAAAGGACTCAATTACAAGCGCAAGAGACTCAGCGCTACCTGGCTCCGCCAGAAACTGCGGATATTCAGACGAAAGAAACTCTATCGCCGCACCGGAGCCCCAAGTGCTGACTACAGGACAACTGTTCGCTGCGGCCTCATTAACCACAAGCCCCCAACACTCTTGAACGCTTGGCAGCACAAGGAGACCGGCGCGCCGGTACTCACAAGCCAGATCAAGCGGGGCAACAAACGAAACCGTCTCGACTCGTTCGGACAAGCCGCGTTTCCTAACTTCATTTCGTAAATCACCATCGCGCTTTCCAGCACCGATTATTCGAAGGCGAGTTTCTGTAGGAGCCATGCCTGCAAAGGCATCAAGAAGAATCTCGATGCCTTTGTAGGGCAGAAACTGCCCTACACACAGAATTAAATTATTATCGCGCTGTTGATGGTCAGCACCCTCCTCGATCAGCTGAGATTCCACAACCGAAGAAAAGGGATAGGCGGCAACCATTGCCGTGCTGCCAACTTCACGACGAACACTTCCAACTGAAGTTAGACCCGCCACGGCATACGCGTTTGCTCCTTTAAGAAAATGATGACGAGCCCGACGTTTGAAGGAAGAATTTGATGAAAAGAGCGGCCCATCAAGGTTCACGACATATGGTATATGTCTGCTACGCATATGCTCAATCGCCATCATTTGTTTAGGTGAGTTATAGCAACCTACCACCACAAGGGACCACCCCTCCCCGATGGTATTCAGCATTACAGGGGAAATTGGCCCGCGATCACCTTCAGAAAGAAACAGTTCCCGATAATTCCGAGCATGAGCGTTTTCCGACCAGCTTCCATCGCGCGCAGAATCGCAGCGCTCCTCGAACAGGACCGTTAAATCGCACTTAAGACCAAGCTGCTCAAAAAACTCATCCCGATAGGGATTATGAATATTAGTAAGGTAAAGAATTTTCACCAAAAAACTCCTACAGCGCCTCATGCGTCTCGTACACATGCGCATCAGCCTTCGAAGCCTCAGACAGCCCGTCGTTGATCTTTGCGTACAGGTCGCAGGTGGAGCAGGCGTCGAGCTGCTCCTTGGTCACGCGGCCCTCCTCGTAATCGCGAACGATCTTGAGCTCGTGCATGTCATAGGGCTTCTTGGTAAAGAGCGCCTTCACCTTGTGCTTGAGCACCCACCAGCCGGGCTTCCAGATGTACTTGTGCATGGCAGGGCTAACGGAGCCGATCATCCAGCAGTTACGGTCGCAGTGGCGGACCTTCGCGCGGACCTTCTCTGCCTGGTCCGAGTTCCAGAGCTCGTCCCAGGACTGCTCGTTGAGGTTGCCCATGACCTCCTTGTCCTTGGTGCCGTTGCAGGGCATCACGTCGCCGTAGGGGTCGATGAAGAAGGTGTCGAACGCCATGTCGCAGGGAAGCAGGCGCGGCTGGCCGTAGATGTAGTTGATGAGGCCGTGGTTGAAGTAGGCACGGAACCACTTCTTGGGGCTGTTGGACTTAAGCAGCTCGTTGACCAGGTCCTCGAAGTTCTTGGCCACCATGGGGCGGTCGTGGATGATGTTCTTGGCCTCGACGAAGTAGAAGCTGTTGTGCAGCGACGCCGTGGCGAACTCCATGCCCAGCTCGTCCGAAATCTTGTAGAGCGGCACCAGGTCGGAGGCATTGAGGTCCTGTACCGTCATGCCGAAGCCCACGTCGGGGTGCTTGAGCTCGACGAGCTTCTTGAGCGTGGCGTAGCCGCGGTTGTATCCGTTATCCAGGCCGCGGATCTTGTCGTTGGTCTGCTGCAGGCCCTCGATGGAGATGCGGATGCCGACGTTGGGGAACTCCTCGCACAGGTCAATGATGCGGTCGGTAAAGAAGCCGTTCGTGGAGATGACGATGCGGTCGGACTTCTTATATAGCTCGTGTACGATGTCTTTGAGGTCCTGGCGGATGAAGGGCTCGCCGCCGGTGATGTTGGTGAAGTACATCTTGGGGAGCTTCTTGATGGTCTCGATCGAGAGCTCCTCCTCCGGACGGCTCGGAGCCTTGTAGCGGTTACACATGGTGCAGCGCGCGTTGCAGCGGTAGGTGACGATGACGGTACCGTTGAGTTTCTTTTCAGCCATGCTTGACCTTTCCTTAATTCATCTTCTCAAACACGCTGGCGTAATCGCCGGCAACCTTGTCCCATGAATAATTGCGAACAATGAGGGACCTTGCGGACTGCGATAGGTTGGTCCATTCGTCCTCGTCCAGGCTGTCGACCTCTTGAATTCGGCGCATTAGCCCTTCCTCGCCTTGGTAACCAATTAGACCCTCTTCAGCACTTGCAAAAGAAACAATCCTTGCACACTCGTTGTGAATTACAGGGATACCACTAGACAGGGCTTCCAAAAGAGCAATGCTAAAGCCCTCGTACTCCGACGGAAACGTAAAACCTCTTGCGCCGGCATACAATTGAGCCAGCTCGGATCCCGGTTTTTTTCACCAAGATACTTAACTTGGGAGCCAAGGCCTTCGGCGGAACAATAAGAAGCCACTTCATCTGCGTAACCTTGATCGACAATACCGCCAGCATAAGCAAAGCACAAAGATGAGTCTTCCTTCATGAGCGGCGCCATTGCTTTTACGGTTCTAAGCTGACCTTTATTTGGGTAAATAGAGCCACATTGGAAGAAATATCTACGACCATCGCCAAAAAGATCTTCAGCAATAGCATCGGCTTCCTTCTTTGAACACGGTTTATATGTATTCACATCGACGCCATTAGAGATTACCGAGACCTTTGAATCATCGATGCAAAGGTGTTTTGTTAGGTTAAACCTCGTCTTCTCATTCAGCACAAAAACAGCGTCAGCGTGCTGCTGTGCATACCGCTCCTGGAAGTATCGCTTGCTGATGGTAGGTAAAATCTCGTCCCATTCTCCATTCCATGCACCACTGTGATTCGTGTATGCGATTACGGCCTTCTTGCGCAAGCGGGAAGAAACCGTTTTAAAGAAGAAATAGGCATTGTATTGATTGTGAAAGTGCAGCACGGCTCTCTCGCCGTCAGGCACCTCTCGCAGGATTCCTTTAAGCACACCGGAAAGTTTAAGGGAGTATACGACCCTCTTTAGCTTATGCTTGATGCCCAAAGCCTCATCGGTCGCCCCAAAACCCTTGGGCATAGGGACTTCAAGGATGGGAAGGTCCGTCGGGAGACGATTGGGGTCCTCGATATCTACTACCGTCACATCGTGTCCGAGCTTTATGAGAGAGCGGGAAAGGTTCTCCACGACAATCTCAGTTGCAGCCCCCTTATCTGCGGGAATAGACGTGTAGCCCGTCCCTATTTCGAATATCCTCATTTAGAAAACTCCTCAGAATTTCTCTTCATGGCCCCAGCGTAAATATCGGTCAAAGCATCTAGATAGAGCCCGGGAGACATGGGCTCAAATGACGCGCAGTTGGCCGCATATCGCGAACACCTTTCGGGGTCGTTCCAGAGCGAGACCAGCTTTGATTCAAGATCGAACGAATTGCGGAATTCAAATAGCTCGCCCGTCACGCCCTCGTCAATAAGCTCAGGGATTCCCCCGATGCGGGCGCCAAGTACGGGGGTGCCAGAACAGAGTGCCTCGAGAACCGCGAAAGGCGAGTTCTCGAGCCACTCTGACGGCATGACCGCCAGAGTGGCTCGTCCGACTATCTCGCGAAGGGCCTCGCCGGTGTTAAAGCCCAAGTCTTCAACGTTTGCTATGCCTTGCATGGAAGACGCTAACGGGCCTTTACCCGCAAATCTGAACTTAATTTCGGGGTGCTTTCTCGCGATGCCAAGAAGCGTCTCCACCCCCTTATCTCGGTTGTAGGCGCCGAAATACAACACATATCGATCTTTTTGGTAGGACCGACGCTCCAGATTGGTGAAGTTCGGCAAATGAACAGTGCGGCCCGCAAATTCGACAACGCGGTCAAATTCTCGCTTCATATAAGCACACGGGCAAATGACGGCGTCAAGATTTGCGTAAACCCGGCGTCGCTTCCAGTGATAGGCCTCGATGGTGGCAACGAGGCTTTTCGCTCGACCGCCACGAGTGCAACCACGAGCGGCGCAACGCCAGAAGTGGCCGTCCAAGCAGTCATCACAGATCTCGTAGCTTCGGTTGTTCATGCATCCGTCGCACGGAACGATGGAGTGGTAGTCGTGCATCGTCATTACGATGCCGACGGGTTTAGCCGCTGCGGCTTTATATTGGGCTGCTGCTTCCAAGACCGAAGGCGTCAGGTGATAATGGATGTTATTGAGGTGAACAATGTCGGGCTGAAAGGCAGCGAGCAGCTCCGTAATTTGCCTGGCATTTGTCGCAGAGTCAATTGTTCGCGCAATATCCTTTACCCGGCCGAGTCCCTGTTTGCCGCCGAGCTCTAGATTTGGCGCATAAATTCCCCAACGATTGCCGACAATCCTATTAGGATCATCCAGGCCATAATACTGCACGTCATGGCCGGCGTTTTTCAAGAGGGATCCAAGATCCAGCAGGTAGGTTTCCACGCCGCCCCTTCGAACGAGGAACTTACTAACCTGAAGAATTTTCATTCAGCAAATACCTCCATAGACGGCGAGGGTCCGCTCGACGACGGAATCCCAGTCGTAGGTAGATAGGACGTGTGTCTTTGCGGCTTCGCCCATGTCTCCGGCAAACTCGGGGGCATCAATAAGGCCCGCGAGGACGCGGAGCAGGTCGTCGGCATCGCCATGCTTGAACGTTCTGCCTGAGCCGGCAAGGACGTCGGCGCATTCGGGAATGTCTGAGGTGACACAACAGCATCCGTAGCTCATGGCCTCGAGCAGCGAGAGGGGCATTCCTTCGATGTCCGATGGGAGCACGTAGGCATAGGCGTTCGAGTAAAGCTCGGCAAGCGGCCGACCCGTAACGAAGCCGGTAAAGATCACGCGCCCGTCCGATGCCGCCTGCTGGCGTAAGGAAGCTTCAAAACCCGAAGCGTCCGATCCGCCGCCAGCGATGACCAGGCGTATATTGGTGTTAAGTCGCGAGAATGCGTCGATAAGAAGGTCGGCGCGTTTCTCGGGAACGAGGCGGCCGAGGTACAGAATATAAGAGTCTTTCTTAAGGCACCAACGGGTGGCGATTTCGCTGGCCGGAAGGGGTCTCCTTGCCTCAATGCCGTTTGGGATGACGACCGCCTCCGCGCCATAGGTGGACCTGAAATAGTCTTTGGCGGTTGAGGAGAGAACAATGAGACCATCGGCTTTGGTTGCCGCGGCCTTCTCGCCCATCTTTATATACGCGCTTGCGAGCTTGCCCCATTTGGCGCGCTGCCAATCGAGCCCGTGAATGGTTGCCACGGTGCGGATGCCGGCCAGCTTGGACAGGAGGAGCGGAACGCAGGGGCCCTCGGCGTGATAGTGGATAACGTCGGGCTTGTCCTTGATTGCCGCCCTGGTGGCAAAATAAGACGACGAAAGGGCCGCAAGGCCCTTCTTGTCGATCGTCTTCACCGGCACGATGCGAACCCCGTCAACGAATCGCTCGGACGAGCCTGTGGACTCGCCAGTCATCACGTCTGCGCCGGATCGGTCGTAGCAGGTCACCTCGTGACCGAGTGCCGCCATGCGGCGCGCAAGCTCGGTGACGACGACCTCGACACCCCCCTCACGGGAGCCGTATCGCTTGTGGCCTATCATCGCAATCTTCAAAGCGCTTTAATTCCCTTGCGCCGTTAACACGACACCAACAGTTTGAATAATCAGTTTCAAATCACTCCAAACAGAACGTTTCTTGATGTAAAACAGGTCCAAATCGACCCACTCGTCAAATGAAATCGCATCGCGATTGCGGCGCGTCTGCCAATAGCAAGTTATACCAGGCTTCACCAGCAAACGCTTACGCTGATGCTCCGTATACGTGGCGACTTCGTTCGGCAACGCCGGCCTGGGTCCCACAATGCTCATATCGCCCTTCAGCACATTCACGAACTGCGGAAGCTCGTCCAAAGACAGCTTGCGCAGCCACTTCCCAACTCGGGTGATGCGGGGGGCATCTGCAATCTTGAATACAGGACCCGTCTTCTCGTTCAGCGCCCACAGTTCCGGAAGACGCTCCTCAGCATCAACGCACATGCTGCGGAACTTGTACATAACAAACTGACCCTTGTCAGAGACCCGGTTTTGCTTGAAAAATACAGGCCCTTTCGGATCATCCGCCTTTATTGCGACGGCAATAAGTAAAAATAACCAGCTGAAGAGCGCCAACACAATGGCGCTGAAGACAATGTCGAACGTCCGCTTTGCGAAACGGTAACCCAAGCGGCCATGGATACCTGTCAGCTTTGCATTTGCGACCTGAGCCTTTACGTTTGCCGCCCGAATAGCATCTATCGATGCCGTTGCATTCTTCGAGTTGAAATCGTAGGCGTACCCGCTCCGAACCGTCGAATAGCCGCCCGCCTTCGTATTTTGTTTTTCGGGTCTGTCGTCATTTGGCCAAAAGGACACCCGAGCCGCCGCATTCCTTGACGCAGAAGCCTCGATACGATTCTGCAAATCAATGATATTTGCTGAGCCTGCTCCACTCCCCGTTGCCTTCTTCTCCGCAACCGTAGCCGTATCGCTCACGCGGCATGCACCGCCTTCGCGGCAACAGAAGAAGACATCTCCACCTTACAAGAACGGTAGGCAATAGAACATCCGTAATGCCCAACAACGGAAAAGCGCGTATGAGAACACGATGCTAAAAACTGATTAGCAGCGTAAGAAACTTGGACTCTCCCCGGTTCGGAAGAGCCTATCAAGATAATTTGCGTCATGTGGGTTACCTTCCCTGCTTTTGCAAGAAGGTAGAAGAAGCAATGTATCCGGAACGTTTGATTGTTAACTTCGCATCATCAAAACAAACCGCAATGGTGTCCCGTTGCATCCCCATAAATGAATTCCCCGCCTGTTTCTTCTTTAACAGAAACCGTTTTCGTTATAACGATTTCATCCCCTCAGACAATTACATGCACAGAAGAATCTCCCTGTTCTGGTATTCATGTTATCGCAGATGACACGCAATAATTTCCAAATCCGCGAGAGACTAGTCATCTACCCCGCATTGTATAGCCTTTATCTCAGTTTTATTTTCCGTACTTAAGTAAAGCCTTGCGATAAGCCTCGTAATTCTCCGGTTTGTGAGCATCGCTCACCAGCGCATCGCACAGTCCTTCCTTGATAAGGCGCTTCGCGCATTTTGCCACTTTGCTGAAATGCCCCAGGAACAAATCGCCGGCGCTTACCTGCATACGACAACCCAAATCCGCAAAACGATATACCGTATCCCAGTCTTCCCACACCGTGGAATAGCGCTCCGGATGCGCAATGGTAACCTGCAGGCCGTACTTCGACTGCATCCGATAGATGGTCCGTTCCCAATCCTGCGCCACCGCGCCGCCGGTATCCCATTCAATCAAAATGCGATTGGTATCCGCAACGGTAAACTCTGGAGCGTGTTCTATGCCCACGCGCATCAAGCGGTCGTAAAACACCTCGTACCCCAGCACAAGTTCCACGCCCGACGCAGATTCTTGAAGCTTTGCAAAATGCCGCTGTATCTTCTTTTGGTCGAAATCGCTCCACCGCATATGCGGTGTGCAGACAATGCGCTGGATGCCGCTTTGCTTTGCCTGCTGCAACATGGCCTGCGTGGTATCCCAGCTATCCGATCCGTCGTCTACGCCCCACAGAATATGGCAGTGCTCGTCTGTTCGCATGCTTGTTCCCTTAAGCCTTTACCGTATACACATAGCCGCGCCAACCTATGCGCTTGCCCTTCTTCACGTGCTTGCCGCCAACGGCCTTCACGCTATGCGCGCCCGTAACCCGGTACTTTGTGCCGCCCGTGCTGAAGATGTTGCCCTTTGAAAGATGCTTATGGCACAGCTTCTCCCAATTCGCGTTCGCGTACTTTGCCGCGTACAGCTGGCCGGCGTGTTTGTCCGTTGTAATGAACTGCTTGTGTACCTGGCCCATGTACCAGTCGTTGCGCAACAGGTACTTATGGCAGATGCTGTGCACCCAGAAATACCGCCCGGTATACGAGTTATCCCAAGTAGGATCCACGTTGTACCACTTGCCCCCGAACTTCACGCGCACCCATACGTGATAGCTGCCCTTCTTGCTGTGGTCCAGTGCCACGCAGGTCTTGAACCCGGCTTCCCGCAGCAGCACGCGCATGCCCAACGCATAGCTAAGGCAGTCGCCCTTCTTGTACACCAGCGTGCCAATGGCGTACTTGTGCTTCAGGTTCCCGTCGTACACATAGTTCGAGTGCTGGATAAGCCAATCGTGCAGCATATGGATGCGCTGGGCACTGGACATTTCCTTCGGCGCCCACTTCTTTGCCGCCTTGATGCGCTTTGCCATGCTGCGCCGCAGCTTGGTAATCTGAGAATCGGAAAGATAGCAGGTGTAGGTGATGCTCTTCGTGGTCTTCGGTGGATTGCCGAACGTGTTCACCCAGAAGTAGCGTCCATCGTAATGCACCTTGTCGTATACGGCGCAGATCTGCTTATAGGAAAGATGCAGGTCCTTCACGTTCACCGAAATGGACTTCGGCTGGTGCTTGTAGTTGTTGATGGCCTTCACGGAACGCTGATACGCCACGCTCTGCGCATGGGTCCATCCCGCATGCGCCTGCCCCGGCGTTGCCGCCACCGCGAACAGCGCGCAGACAAGCGCTGCCGCCATCGTGAGAGCGAATGCAAGGGTCCGCACCCGCGCGGGTGCGGTCGTAAGCATGCCACCGCCGAGAGCATCGGAGACTTTCGCACACGCCCGCTGCGTGGCCGAGCGTGCATCCGTTGCCCTAGCGCAGTCGCTCCTTCGCGCCTCCGTGTGATTCCCCATGCGTTACCCCCTTGCCCGCATACTTGCTAGCCAACATAGTAACAGGGGCGAAAAGCGCATGCGCCCTTCGCCCCTGCCTGCCAACAGCTGTCAGAAGCTGTTCCGATTAGAACTTCTTCACGGTTACGGTCTTGCCGGCATTCTTCTTGGAGAAGTACTTGCTGGACTTGTACTTGGACTTGCAGACCTTCACGGTCTTGACCTTGGAGGACTTCATGCTGTTCTTGACGCCCTTCTTCGTCAGGCTCTTCGCCTTGACGGTGACGGTCTTCACCTTGGAGCCCTTGAATGCCTTCGAGCCGATGCCCACAACCTTATACGTCTTGCTGTAGATCTTCACCGTATTCGGCACGGTTGCGCTTTTGCCCTTCACGGCAGTCTTGACGTAGATGCAGGTAGAGGAGGTCTTTACCTTGTACTTGGCCTTCGAGGACTTGCTGCTGGCCATCTTCGACGTGCCGTTCACAGCACCGCGCACGGTAACAGCCGCTACATCGGACGCTTCGCGCTCCGTGGCACGCACCGAAGCGGGCAGCGCCGCCGTTGCCTTGATGGTGCTGACTCCGTTCGACAGGCCCTTCAGCTTCACCGTAGCCTGGCCCTTGCTGTTCGTGGTGGTGGTCTTCGAGGAAACCTTGGCCTCTACGTACTTATGGCCGCCCGTGTTCGTCCATTTCCACGTCACGGGAACGCCGGCGATGGGCTTGCCGGTCTTCTCGTTCACCAGCGTGAAGGTGTACGTGCCGTAGCCGCCCACCTTGATGGTCTGGCCGGCGGGCGTCAACTGCGCCGCCGGGGATACCAGGTTCGAAGCCTGCGCCTGCTGGCCGAAGCACAGCACCAGCGCGAAAACAGCAACAACGGATGCTGCAATAGCCAGCAACCAGCTTGACGGATTCTTGGTCTGTTCCATGTAGTTTCCCCTTTGCCTTTCTCCCAAAACAATGCTGAATCGAATAACCGCTTCGATTATATGTTCCACGGAACGGTGTTCCGTTGTTTGAGGCGCTCATTTGCGACAGTCCGCGCACATCGTATACGGATAACACTCAAACATACCTGATGGCAGGCCGAATATGACCGATATCGAACCGCTTGCGCTCCGGCACCGCCCGCCTACTTCGATTGCTCCTTCGCCTGTTCGCTAGCCGTCATAGCCTGCCGTGCCTCGGGGCTGTCTGCGGGAACGGTCTTCTCCTCGTAGTAGTAACCGTAATACCCGTACGAACCCGCGGAATCGGATGACTGGCAGTTCATGACCAGGCCCAAGATATGGGCGCCAGCGCCGCGCAGCTGCTCAACGGCCAGCTGGGCCTCTTTGCGCTTCGTTTCGCCCTCGCGAATCACCAGCAGCGTGCCGTCCACTTCCCGGCTGACCATCAGAGCGTCTGCGTACACGCCCACGGGCGGCGTGTCCACCACCACGAAGTCGTACGCCTCGCGCGCTTCGCGGATCACCTTGCCGTACATCTGCGATGCCAGGATCTCCTCCGGATTCGGTAAGCCCGCCTCGGCGTCTAAGAAATCCAGGTTCTTGTACGCCGTGGCCGTGGCGGCTTCTTCCAGCGACGCTTTCTTCGTCAGCACCGCATGCAGGCCGTGCTCCGGATGCGTGTTCAGCGCCGTTCCCAGCGAACGGCGGCGCAGATCGTTCTCCACAATCAGCGTGCGCTTGCCCTTGTTGCCGGCGGCAATGGCCAGGGCCAGCGACACCGTTGATTTGCCCTCGTTAGGCGCAGCGGACGTAACAGCCACGGATTTTATCTCAGCGTCGACGCTGGAAAACTCGATATTCGCCAGCAGCGCGTTTGCGGCCTGGCGCAGCACATCGCTGGCGGCAACCTGGGCCGTGGCGCGCTGGTTCTGCGCGCGCTTCTTCTTGCCGAACATCAGCAGCGACCTTCCTTCCCCATCGGAAACCGTCCGATGACCGGCACGTCCAGCAACTGCGACGCTTCCTCATCGTTGCGGATGGATGTGTTCATCATGTCCATGACCACCACGATGACGACGGCGGCGAACAAGCCCGCTAGTAAGGCGACCAGCGTATACAGCGTGCGGCTGGGACCACTGGGCTGCGTAGGCGGCTGCGCTTCGCTGATGACGTTCACAGCCTTCACGTCCATGACGGATTTTGCCGTGTTGCCCAGAACCGTGGACAGCTTGTTCGCCACCACGGCAGCGCTGTCCGGATCCATGCCGGTCACGTCCACTTTGATGACGCGGGTGGTGGTGGAGGAAACGACCGAGATGTCGTAGTCGTCCAGATCCTCCATGCCCAGCTTCTCGGCCGTGCGCTTCTGAATCTGGTCGTCCTGCGCCAACTCTGCGAAGTCGTTCGCCAGCATCTGCGAGGCGTTCAGGTCGCCGTATGTGACACCATCCGACCCCGTTGCCTGGGAATCGCCCCTCGTCAGCGCATAGATGCTGGTCTCGGCCGTGTATTCGTTCGGCAGGAACCCCCAGCACACAATGGCGCATGCGACTGCGCACACCACCGGCAGCCCGATGACCAGGCGCACATGCTTGCGCAGCAGCCTTATTAGTTCGAATAGCGTCATCTCGCGATCGTTCATCCTTTCATCTCCGGAAACGGATGGTCCCGTTAATCGATTTGCGTATAGAAGGCGCCCAGCATGGCCTTCGTCACGCTGTCCTTGTTCAAGTGGTAATGCTCGTGCTCCACGCCGTTCGCGTCGGCGGACACGGTGGTCTTGCCTTTCAGCTGCGTGATTTCCAGCTGCGCGTTCTGGCCGCTGGCAAAGCAGCTTGCCAAGTACGACACCTCGCTTGCGCCCAGGTTCGTGACCGTGCTGTCTGATACGCTGTTGAATATCTTCACCATACCCGAAGCACCCTGCTTGCGCGCTTTCGCGGCGAATGCCTTCACAAACTGCACCTGGCGCGCCTGGCGGTCCAGGGCGGATTCGTATACGGACGTGTCGCGGTATTGCACGTAGTGGTACGCAGCATCGCCGGTAAGCAGCACCTTGTCGCCCTTGGAATACGAGGCGCCCGGAATGTCCTGCAGCGCCGTCAGCTCCACTCCGCCCACGGCATCGGCCGCATCAGAGAGGGCCTTCTCATCCAGCGCCACGTAATACTTCACGGGCAAGCTGTAGAAGATGCGCGATACGGCCTTCGCGGTGTTCTCTGCGCACTTGCTCTGAGAATCCACGTCAACCGCATACGACAGCGTCAAGTTCATCTTCTTCGTGGCAACGAACTGGTTATTCTGGTAGATGTCCACGGGCACGTACGAATTACGCGGGACCATGATGGCCTTGGCCTTCTTCGTCTGCGTGTCCAGAGTCACCAGCACAATGGCGTCTGCGCAGTTCGAGTTCGCGCGCTGCGCGTATTCGCTTTCGTCGTCATGGCCGATGAACAGGCAGCTGACCACGTTCTCGTTGTAACGGTAATGGTGCCCCTTGTATTCCAGCAGGTCGCCTTGGTCCGACTGGGTCACGTTGCCGGGGGTATCCTGAAGCTCCGTGGCGTCTTGGTGCAGGTTCGCATTGCCGCTGCTGACAAGCACCGCGAACGCGATGGCCGCTGCCGCGATAACGGCCACGACGACCGCCACCACGATGATGGCGATGCGCTTGCCTCGCGAAAGCTTGCGAAACGCGTGCAGGAAACCCGAATGCCGGCGCTTCTTGCGCGTACGGATGGTCACGTTGTCCGGGTTGTCTGGATCCGGTGTGACGGTCACCTTGGTCACCTTGCCGTCACCTTGTTTTTGTGTCACTGGTTTTCACCCCGCAGACCAGATAGCGGCCGTCTCCTCCCGCATTGACGGAATTGCATGTGGAAAGCACCACGAACGTGTCTTTTGCCGTGAGCTTCGCGTTCTTGCGGACGTTCTGCGAAACGGAGTTCGGATGCATGATGTCATGTTCGAACTGCTTCAGTTGGGACGCCTTGCCGAAGTCGTACATTGAGAAGATATGCCGGTCGTCCGTCCGGTACGCGCTGACGATTCGGTACGTGTAGATATGGCCGGGCGTATAGATATAGAACTCTGTGTGCTGCTTGAAGAAATCCGCGTCCTCGAAGTCGTGCAGCGACGTGAACATGGCACCGCCGAACCCGTAATGCCCATACAGCATGGTCACAGGGTCTTTAAACGTCTTGGTATTGTAGAGCTCGCTGAACACGGCACCCGCATCGTTCGCATTGACGTCGGAATCGTGCTTCAAGTAGTACGAATTGTCTTTGGGATGCTGGCACACGGCGTAGTTCACCTTCGTGCCAGGCACGGTAATCCAAGCGTAAACGTCCTTGTTCTTCTTTTTCAGGGACGCAAAATCGATGGGGTTTTCGACGGAGTCGGAGCTTTCGGAAGGCTCGGAAGAGACCTGCGAAGGGGTTGCCGGCGTGGATGTTTCGGACTGCGTCTGCTCGGCGCGCTGCACCGTCATTCCATAGTTCACCAGGTAGGCAACGCCCAGCGCAACTCCGATAAGGCAGGCAATCAGCACGACAACGAGCGCCATGCGTCTCTTGACGGGTTTACCGCCGTTGCTCTGTGACATCTCCCTCCCCCATGGGTCAGCGAAAACGATGCGGGCACCTTGACTGCGCCCGGTTCCTTACAAGACAAAGGCCGCGTTGAAAACGTGGCCCTGAAAACAGAAAGGGGAAGGCGCCATGGAGCGGCTCTTCCCCCATCCGACTGCAACGAAAGGCTACTTGCGCTTGCGCAGAGCAGCACCGGCTGCGGCAGCGCCGCCCGCGAAGGCGACGGTGGCACCAGCAACGGGAATCAGAAACGCACCCGTAGCAGGGGACGTCTGAGCGTCGTTGACGGTAGCGGCAGAAACAGCGGCGTCGTCGGTTGCCGTTGCGCTGCTGTCGGTAGCAGCGGAGGTGCCGTTGTCGGCAGAGCCGTTGTTCGTGGCCGTCACGGTGGTGCTGGTGGTCAGCTCTGGCGCGTCGGCCGTGTCGCTGCCCGATGCGAATGCGGCACCGGCAGGAATGGAAAGCGCCAGGGCCATTGCTACGGCAGCTGCGGAAAACTTCTTCAGCATAAACAATCTCCTTCATTGGCATGTCCCGCAAACGCGCATAGCGCGGGACGACCTTTGAACCTCTTTAGCTTGGTACGGGTGGAATAATAGCACTCTTCCCTTTCGGAAACAGGTTATTTTCCGTGAATGCCACTATTGAACTGGGGATATAAGACATAAGAATCCGACTGTAAAATTACGTTCGGGTGCACCGAAAAGCGGATTGAAGCGTTTGTCAAAAGCAATTTGCAGCGCCTGCCGGTAATTGGAAGCTGGCATTAAACGAACTATACTTCTCTCCAGAGCCAAAGAGAAAGGATCGCATCATGTGTTCGGGCATCAGATTCACCGACAAGCAGGGAAACATGTACTTCGGCCGAAACCTTGACTGGAGCTGCTCTTTCGGAGAGCGCGTGTGCATCACGCCCGGAGGCTATTCCCCCGTGTCGCATTTCGGCGCCATCGAGCGCACGGAATATCCCTTGATCGGCATGGGCATTGTTGCCGACGGCACGCCGCTGTACTTCGATTGCGCGAATAGCGAGGGGCTGGCCATTGCCGGCTTGAACTTCCCCGGCTTCGCGCAATACGAGGCCGCACCCGTGGAGGGCAAGACGAACGTTGCCGCCTACGAATTCCCGCTGTGGGTGGCCGGGCTGCATAAGACCGTCGACGAGGTGGAGGCGGAGCTGCCAAACGTGGCCATTGTGGACAAGACCATCAACGACAACTTCCAGACGTCGCTGCTGCATTGGATCATCGGCGATGCCACGCGCTCCATTGTGGTGGAATACACGCCCGACGGCATGCACGTCTTCCATGACGACGTGGACGTGCTGGCGAACCAGCCGGGATTCGCCTGGCAGGCCGAGAACCTGCGCGGCTATCTGAACGTGACCAGCGATGTGCCGCCCACCCGCCAATGGCGTACGGCACAGCTGACGCCGTACGGTTCGGGTGCTGGCATGCGCGGCATTCCGGGCGACTATTATTCGCCTTCGCGCTTCGTGCGCTTGGCATATCTGAATGCCAACTATCCCGACAAGGATTCCGAGCAGGAGAACGTGGCGCGCCTGTTCCATTCGCTGGGCGGCGTATCCATGGTGGAAGGCGCCGCGCGTATGACGGACGGCGACTTCGAGGTGACCGTGTTCACCGGCGGATTCTCCTCGCGTACGAACACGTATTATTACTCCACGTACGACAATCCTGCCATTAGGGCCGTTGCAATGGGCGACTACGACCTTGAGGGAGACAGCATCATCCAGGTGGAGGATCCCATCAGCGCCTAGCCTGACGGCATGCGCGGCGACATGCAGGTGCAAGAACGATAGCGGCCTGCCCAGGGCATCATGCCCGGGCAGGCCGCTTTCCGTTTATGCAAGTCCGTTTATTCCGGCGCTTCGGGCAGGCTGGCGAACAGCCGATGCGCCGCCTCGCGATAGCGCGCTTCCGGGTTCTCCTCTATCTCTTCCTGTGTGGCGCCGTCCGGCATCGTGGGAAGCACCAGCGTCAGCCCGGCATCGGAAAGCGCCTGCATGTCCTGGTCGAACGCCATGCTGCCCACCACGGCGAAGCACGGGACGCCGGCCCGCTTGCAGCGGGAGGCAACGCCCTCGACGGCCTTGCCGTGCAGCGTCTGGGAATCCAGGCGGCCTTCGCCCGTGATGCAGTAGTCCACGCCCCGCAGCTTCTTCTTGAATCCCACCACGTCCAGCACGTAGTCTATGCCGGACACCAGATCCGCACGCAGCACGGACGCCAGCGCGGCGCCCAAACCGCCTGCCGCACCGGTGCCGGGCAGTTGCGAGCAGTCGATTCCCGTTGCCTCCTGCAGCGCCCGCGCGTAATTCTCCATGCCGGCCTCCAGGCGCTCCACCATATCCGGGTCCGCGCCCTTCTGCGGGCCGAACGCCCGGGCCGCACCCCGCGGGCCCAGCAGCGGGTTGTCCACATCGCACAGGGCGCGCAGGCGGCATTCCCTGATGCGCGGATCCAGGCCGGACACGTCGATGCGTGCCACATCTTCCAGGTTACCGCCGCAGGCGGGCACTTCCCACATGCCGTTGTCCCAGAAGCTCACGCCCAGCGCCGCCAGCATGCCCATGCCGCCATCCACCGTGGCCGTGCCGCCCAAGCC
>OGOS01000438.1_pt1 | contig 34534 bp, 35 predicted proteins | sample 1552701 | NCBI WGS metagenome assembly OGOS01 (sample SAMEA2580128, study PRJEB22360) | human gut metagenome | biome: human gut; feature: human-associated habitat; material: faeces | place: Denmark | collected 2008/2010
CAACATCCGCTCTTTTGAAATCTGTTTCAATTCCTTTGCCTGCTTCATGGACGGTGAGAAGGGGATTTTGAACCGACAGCCCCATTGTTGTGCGTGGAAACAAAATAACAATTTGTCATAAAGCTATTCAGAGAAAGGAAACAGAAACATGATTATTTTGTCATAAAAAATTATCAGGATATGAGCCGCAACGCTGCCAACATCATCTCCGCACAGGTTATTATGAAACCGGATTGTGTTCTTGGACTTGCCACAGGTTCATCACCGGTTGGAACATATAAACAGCTGATTGAATGGTATGAAAAATTGGATTTAATGAACCGGGGGCGGCTTTTGAAAAGGAGACACATTGTGTAGATTTGACAGAAAGCACAATCGAAGCAAATAAACGATTCTTTGCTTCGGAAGAAGAGGTTCCGAAACAGGCATATACGATGGGAATCAAAAATATCATGCAGGCAAAGAAGATTCTCGTGATTGTGAGCGGGGCGGATTATTTATCATTATCTATGTGGCATTAGTGGTCACGTTTGGATTTACTTTATTGGTTACGGATGTAGCGATTATGATCATGACATATTATTCTGTAATTGGTGGTTGGATTACGGAATATCTGGCAGTATATCTGGCTGGACAAGGTGTATATGCGGCAGAGGAAGGATATTTTACTTCTTTCATTACATCAGAAGTATATCCGATTATTTTTATGTTACTATTTCTTGCGATTACAGCATTTATCGTGTACAGCGGTGTAGAAAAAGGAATTGAACGTTTTGCGAGAATTGTGATGCCGGGATTGCTGATCATGATTGTTGGAATTGCAGTATATTCATTGACACTACACTTTAAGGATGGAAATGGTAGCATCCGGACAGGAATTTAGGGACTTATGATCATTCTGGCAGTATATGTTGTTCCGGTTATGATGGCAGTACTCTTTTTACAGTCGGCGGGCATATTTACACTGGTTCGATAGTGCAACTAAATATGATATCTGTGAACTGAGAGCCCGCTATTTGTCGGGCCACCAGTTCGGAGTGTTCGCGGTAAGTAAAGACTGCTGGTATTCCTTTGGAGGAATTCCGGTAGTCTTTTTAAATACGCGGCTAAAATAGAGTGAATCAGAGAATCCTACCATGGAAGCAACATCGGACAGCTTCATGGTATTGGTTGAAATCAACTCTTTTGCTTTTTCTATGCGGAGGTCATTGAGGTAATGCATCGGGGCAGCATCCATTCGTTCTTTGAAAATGTGGGAAAAATATCCGACACTTAATTTACAGTATTTTGCCATTGAGGATACAGTCCAGTCCTTCATATAGTGCTGATTCAGCTGCATTACAAGTCGATCGATAGAAAAATCGTTCTCAGAAGAGGTCAGGAGCTGCTGGCGGGAACGGACAATCATGACTAGCATATGTAAGAAACTGCTAAGTACAATGTCATCATAATATGCTTTTTTTAATTGCAACTCAATAATGGTCTCTTGAAATAATGTCTTTAGCAGCGTATGTTCACCGATATAGCAATTATGAATTTGATATTTTTCAATTAGTTTTTCACAATCACTTCCAGTGAAATGTATCCAGTATATCTCAGGATGCTCATTTGCATAATAAAAGTAAGTTTGCGGTTCGTGAGGGCGGAAGAGCAGGATATTTCCGGCTGTAATGGAGTTCCATTTGCCGTTTAGGAAATAATGCCCGATGCCCTTATAAACATAAATCAGCTGGTAATCCACCCGTCCCAAGGAACGGTCCTGAGAGTAGTCTTTCGTTTTAAAAATCTGCATGCCGCAGCAGTTTACGGCTAATGGTACTGTTTCATCAACAAACCCGATCACACGTCTTTCGTTTCTTAAATGACCTGAAACATTAATCATAATTCGATCCCTTCTTTCTCCATTATTTATAATTCTAATTGAAAAATAGCACATAAAAGCAGAAATGTCCATATAAATAACACAATTAGACATGGAAAATCCTATGAAAATTTATATACTATAACTAAGAAATGAGCAGAATAGAACATAAAGCAGAAGTGCTGAAGTCCAGCTAATAAATGTCAATAGCTAAATGAACAATATCATTTTTCAAAAGATATTGTTTCGTTGGATTTACAGTATTTTATGCGGCAATTTAGGGCAAAGTCAGAGGGTATAAGAGAAACCTTCAAATCAGGTTTCGAAGCAACTAAAGCAGCTGTTTTTTGCGAATTTTATTTTTCAAGCACACTCTAGCGTGTTATTCGGGTATTGCATTCCGGCTCCCAACCAGCTAAAACATAAAACCCTGTCGAATGGACTAATTGACTTCATTGTAGGTATGGGCTGATAAGAATCAGCTTCCCAGGGAGGAATACATTATTTGTCCTATCCTATGGGATGATACCTTATGTTTTATCTGGTGTCTATCAGGAACCGTCAGACATGATCATAATTATGGATAACATCTGATGAAGGAAGAACACCTTCTTCTGTTATCTGATATAGAAACTTATTAATCAAGTAGTCATTCTTGACTACATCATTATTATACTAGGAGGAAGTTACATGAAGAAACAGATTGTATTTCTGATGACAGATACAACAAGAAAAGATATGGTTGGTTGTTACGGGAATCCCAAAATGAAGACACCAAATCTTGACAGACTTGCAGAAGAGGGAATTCGTTATGAGAATGCATATACCTGCCAGCCAGTTTGTGGACCGGCAAGAAGTGCAATTTTTACAGGAACATTTCCGCATAGTAATGGCATGGTAACCAATAGTATTGCAATGGGAGCTAATGTAAAAACGGTTGGACAGAGATTGAGTGATAATGGCATTGAGTGTGGTTATATTGGAAAATGGCACTTGGATGGATCTGATTATTTTGGAACCGGAGAATGTCCGGAAGGATGGAATCCAGATTACTGGTACGATATGAAATGTTATCTGGAGGAATTAAGTGATGAAGACAAGGTGAAATCTAGAGATCCAAAGGAGTCTTATAAGAAAGATTTTTCAGAAACATTCACCTATGCACACAGATGTTCAGATCGTGCAATCAAATATCTGGAAGAGCATAGTAATCAGGACTTCTTTTTGACAGTATCTTATGATGAACCACATGGACCATCTCTTTGTCCGGAACCGTTCAATTATATGTATGATGGATTCAAGTTTGACAGCTGTCCGAACTTTGAGGATGATTTGTCACAGAAACCATTTATGCAGAGACTTTGGGCAGGAAAAAATCTGCATGCTACAGAGGAAGAAATTAATAAGCCATCAGATGGGTTATCCTTGTTCTTAGGATGCAATTCTTTTGTGGATTATGAAATCGGACGTGTACTTGATAAAATTCGTGAAGTTGCTCCGGAGGCGATGGTCATTTTCACATCAGATCACGGAGATATGCTTGGAGCACATCGTTTGTTCTCCAAAAATGCTGCAGCATACAAGGAAGTGGCAAACATCCCATTGATCATAAAGGGTGGGGTGAAAGGACATGTGGAAAAGAGTGTTGCCTCCCACATTGATATTGTTCCAACAATTATGGACTATTTTGGCTTGAAGATTCCAAAACTTCTGGAAGGCAAGAGCATGCTTCCGGAAATCTACGATCCGGAAAAGAAGACAAATGATGTGGTGTTTACGGAATTCACGAGATATGAAATAGATCATGATGGGTTCGGTGGTCTGCAGATTATGAGAGCTGTAATGTCAGAACGTTATAAACTGGTCATTCACCTGCTGGATACGGACGAATTCTATGATCTGCAGAATGATCCATATGAAATGAATAATCTGATCAATGATGAAACGTATGCCGATATCCGCAATAAAATGCATGACAAATTGATTGAGCACATGAATCAGACAAGAGATTTGTATCGAGGATATCAGTGGCACATGCGTCCATGGAGAAAGGACTTTGTTCCGAACTGGGAGAATGAGGGATATACAAGACAACGTGAGAATGAAGAGTATGAACCAAGACAGCTCGATTATGATACAGGTCTTCCAATGGAAACAGCAGTAAGAAAGAAAAATTAGATATCGGAGAGGAGAGAATACGATGGAGGAAAAGAACTATTTAAAATGGTATAACAAAGTAGGATATGGATCTGGAGATATTGCCGGAAATGTTGTGTTTGCATTCCTGTCCTCTTTCATCATGATTTATTTGACGAATACAGTAGGGCTAAATGCAGGTGTGATTGGATCATTGATTGCATTCTCAAAGATTCTGGATGGAGTTTCCGATGTTTTCTTTGGATCCATGATTGATAAGACACACAGTAAAATGGGAAAAGCAAGACCTTGGATGCTGTGGGCATATATTGGATGTGCGATTACTTTAGTTGCAGCTTTCGCTGTTCCGACTGATATGGGTAAAACTTCCCAGTATATCTGGTTCTTTATTACTTATACATTACTTAACGCGGGATTTTATACGGCAAACAACATTGCCTATTCCACTCTGACAGCATTGGTTACAAAGAATGCAAAAGAGCGTGTTCAGATGGGATCCATTCGTTTTATGTTTGCATTTGGAACCAGTTTTCTGATTCAGACAATTACCATTGGTGCGGTTGCAAAACTGGGTGGCGGAGCAGCCGGATGGAGAACAATTGCAATCATTTATGCGGTTATCGGTATTATTTCCAACACGGTTGCAGTACTTTCCGTAAAGGAACTTCCACCGGAAGAACTTGCTCCGCAGGATGAAAAGAAAAAGGAAGAAAAATATAGCCTGATTGAAGCTGGAAAGATGCTTCTTCACAATAAATACTATATTGTAATTCTTATCATTGATGTTCTTCGTCAGACATATTCTTCAATCATTAACATGGGAATCTATTTCATGACTTATGTACTTGGAAAAGCAGAACTTTTGGGAACATTCTCCGGGGCAATTAATCTGGCATTGATCATTGGATTGGCTTTCCTGCCAGCACTGGTTGCAAAACATAAAGGTTACTACAAATTAAACTTCTCTGGATATGTGATTTCAGCACTTGGACGAGGTGTTGTCGTAGTAGCTGGATATATTGGTAGTGTGCCACTTATGTTAGTTGGTACAGCAATCGGAGCAATCGGTATGAGTCCATGGCAGGGAAATCTGAATGCATTGGTAGCAGAATGTTCCGAGCATACGTTTTTGAAATATGGAAAGAGAATTGATGGAACAATGTACTCATGTACATCCATGGGGCTGAAGCTTGGTGGTGGTCTTGGAATAGCAATCGTTGGATGGCTGCTTGACCTTGGTGGATTTGACGGACAACTTGCAGTTCAGTCACAGTCTTGTATAAATATGCTTCATTTCATGTATCTGTGGCTGCCGATGATTATTAACATCATTATTGTTGTTTTATTGACACAGTTGAATGTGGAAAAAGCAAATGAGAAACTAAGAGCAGAAAAAGCAATTATTAAAAAATAGTTGAAAAGGTATTACAGCAATTAAGTAGTCAGGTTCTTACCGCTTAATTGCTGTAAAGTTGTATTTGACAGAGTTGAGAAAAACGATATTTAGGAGGCAGTTAAAAAATACGAGTTAGAGAACGGTGCTAGATATGCATACGTTCCAAGTATGATAAAGGTTTGCATTAGAGTGAGGTGGTTCTTAATGTAAATCAAGGTCAATGACCATGAGATATATGGGTACAGTTGAGTATAAATTTACAGAAGATGACGTCACACATTCCTGTTTATGGCAACGCAAACTTATCGCGATAATCAAAATCAAATAGAAGTTTGAATGAGCATCTAATGGCTTTATGCCTGTTAGGTGCTTTATTTATTTGGGCAGGGAGAGCGAGCAGACTATTTTCGTCATTTGAAATATCTACAAGAGCATGAGAAACTCCTATCTGATTTGTCAGAAACAGAATTGAATACGTTATGTTTTGAAGTTGATTATTGTGTAGAAAAACAGCAGTATAAAGTATGTGAATATGACATTGTAATCGAGGATTCGGACACGTTTGTTCGTCGTACAGTTTTAAAAGAAAAAATCCAAAAGATTTACGAAGATTCTCATCAAAACTATGGCGCTCCTAAAATTACTGCAGAATTACGGAAATCCGGAGAATGTATTTCCGAAAAAACAGTTGGAAATTATATGCGTCAAATGGGAATTAAAGCCCAATAGGTAAAACCATATACAGTCATTGTGGATATTTGTCTCCAACTGAATACGAGGAACAATATCTCGAAAAGCTCCAAAAGAATGCAGTAAAGATTGCAAGTTAGACTTTGCTAAAAATGGAGAAAATTGGTTACATTTAATTTGTACTTTTTCTTGACATAGGACCAAATCCCGTTTGAGACACCCCGAATGTTCGGGTCTATATAGATTTTTTCAGAATTTATAAGTTTTTAATATTTTGGATACAAAAAAACATTTAGTCTAAAATGATTAGATGTTTACCGCAAAAGATACTTTATGAACGCTCATCGGATTTATTGATGTAAGTTATTACTACTATACGATTCATATTTCATACGATATAATTAAGCTAGTGTAATTTACTAAAATAATAATTTTAAAAGGGGAATTACTATGCCTGCAATCAGTGTATTAATGAAACCATCTTCCAGTATGTGCAATATGTCCTGTGACTATTGTTTTTACTGTGATGAAGCCCAAAAACGTTCGCAAGAATCCTATGGATTTATGAGTGAGCAAACTTTAAAAAATGTAATCCGAAAGACCATGCTCCGTGCCGAAGGAATGATTAGTTATACTTTTCAGGGTGGGGAACCTACGCTGCGGGGAATTGAATTTTTCCAAAAGGCCGTAGCTTACCAGAAGCAATACAACAAAAATGCAGTAACGGTGGATGAGGAAGAATTGATCCGGGCACTGCAGGAGTATTTTCAAGAGATTCTAAGTAAGAAGAAAAAAGTAATCAATTATGTGATTAAAGAATTTCAGCGGGTATACAAAGCAAAAGATGAAAATATTGAGTACGAAAAGCAGTTAAATACAGAATTGAACAAGCTTCGTAAATCCCATGAAAAATACATGGATATGTATACCGATGATTTGATTTCCAGAGAGGAATTGAATGAGAAAATCGGTGGAATGCGAAAAGAAATCGAACGGTTGGAAAATGAACTGAAAATGGTATCTTATCATCTGACCAAGGGAGAACAACTGGAAGCAATTCTGAACAGCACATTCAAGCAACTGGAAGATATCACGGATGTTCATGAAATGACAAATGCACAGTTAAAACGATTGATCAATAAAATTGAAGTGGACAAGGATGGAAATGTAGATATTTACTTGCGTCTTATTGGTGATTTAGGATTGGATGAAACTGTTTTAATTGAAGGAGATGAAAACACTGAGGAAAAAGGAATTAAAACGGTTTCGAATAGTTGCAACCATACATAAGGATGTTACAGAACGTCTGGAAAAAATCAATGCATCTCTGGCAGCGGAGACTAGAAAAGTTTTAGATATCAATAAATCCGAGCGCCATATCCGCGGAGGGCTGGCTACAAAAGAGAAGTATTTACATATGCATGGGTAATTGAGATGTTGTGGTAGCAAAAATGTTGCATAGGCACAGAAGTTGTGTGATAATATGTCCATACAAAAAAACGTATGGAGAGACAACGAATGTAAAACAAAAAATGGAAACAATTTGAAAAACTAACAGACCAATGTTATATGAATATGATTGGAACCGATAAGGATGGAACCTGCTGGGAAAAGGCATTTGAGCTTTTAATGGAGATCGTCAGGGAAGAAAGACAAAAAGAACCGAACTGTTTTCAGGAAGTTTATATGCTAGATGAAGCGACAGATTATAAATATGATATTTCAGAATGGTTGGAAGATTGTCTGGATGAGATAGACATGAGAGAAGAGTATGAGGTACTTTTCTGTATGTGTGATACTTTGCTGAGTTTGTTTTCATGGCCAGACTACACAGGCTCTGATCTGAAATTCAGAAAAAGTTGTGTGTTAGAGGCTCTCGGAAGAAAAAACGAAGCAGTTTCATTCTGCTGTAAGTGGTTTGAAAAAGAACCGGAAAATATCATGGCAGCGACCGCTTATGTCTATGCATTAATCGGGGCAAAAGAATATGAAACAGCAGAAAAACTGATTCATCAGTTCATCATAGACGAATCAGAATGCCTTGAAGAAAATGAAATTATGTTCCGTGCCGCATCAAAGTATTATGGGGCAATCGGGGACAAAACCAAAAAGAAACAGTTAGATAAAGTGTTAAAAGAATACGAAGTTTATGTGGACAGAATGATTGAAGAAGAATGGTTAGGCAGTGACGAAGATGACTGGGAGGATGAAGAACTTCCGTTTGATTAAGATGTGTGGATGATATATGTATTTGCCGGATGAATAAAACAGTCAGGCTGATAGAAAATAGCGCTTGCATTTCTTTTGTGCGTGTGTATAATGAAATTGTTGTTGAAAACAACACATCATCACATGAATGGTGTGGATAACTGAAAAGGATATGTCATATGGCGGCAATCAGTGATGCAGCCGGCAGGATGATAAAAAAAACGGGGTGCTCGCACAGGCGGGCTGAGAGTAAGCGGATGCTTTAACCCAGAACCTGATTTGGATAATGCCAACGTAGGGAGATAATGGATCACAAGTGTGTGTTTTTTTGTGTGCAGGAATCTTTGGTTGGGTTCCTGCATTTTTTTGAGGGAATAGTGTGAAAAATAAATTTTTCACACTCGAGATTTGTGTCTGCGCTCACTTGACACAAACTCGTTATGCGCAAAAGGCGTGCGCAGAAATGAGGATTAAAATGAACATCACAAGAGAACAGTTAAAATTATACGCTGTCACAGACCGCAGCTGGCTTGGCAGCGAGACACTGTATGAGCAGGTAGAGAAAGCGTTAAAAGGCGGCGTGACCTTAGTGCAGCTTCGGGAAAAAACTCTTGATGAGGCTGCTTTTGAGAAAGAAGGACAGGAGTTATTAGAACTTTGTCATCATTACAACGTACCGCTTATCATCAATGACAACGTGGAACTTGCAAAAAAAATCCATGCAGACGGAGTTCACATCGGACAGTCTGATATGGAGATAAAAAATGCAAGAGAGCTTCTTGGAGCAGATAAGATTATCGGCGTGACAGCAAAGACGATAGAGCAGGCGAAGGCAGCAGAAGCTGCCGGAGCAGATTATCTTGGAAGCGGAGCAGTTTTTGGAACAAGCACGAAAGCAGATGCAAAACCGATGGAATTAGATTTGTTTCAGGAAATCTGTGAGAGTGTAACAATTCCGGTTGTTGCGATCGGAGGGATCAACGCAGACAATGTCCTTCGGCTGAAAGGCAGAAAGATGGCGGGAGCAGCAGTTGTCAGCGGCATTTTCGCATGTGAAGATATTGAAAAAGGAACAAAAGAATTACTTGAAAAAGTAGCAAGTATCATTTAATTAGGTAGGAACTGCAGAGCAGTTTTTATATACAGCGGCAGATTGGGGGCACCACCTTAGGTCGCTATACAAAATTAATGCAAAAGAAGGATTTTTCTTCGGAAAAACAAGGAGGATTTTATGTTTACAGCATTAACAATCGCTGGAAGTGATTCCAGTGGAGGCGCCGGCATCCAGGCAGATATTAAGACTATGACCGCAAACCGCGTTTACACGATGAGTGCGATCACGGCTCTGACTGCCCCGAATACGACCGGCGTAACAGATATTATGGAGGTAACTCCAAAGTTTTTGGCAGAGCAGCTGGATAGTATTTTTACGGATATCAATCCGGATGCAATTAAGACCGGGATGGTTTCATCAAGTGAACTGATCGAGACGATTGCGGACAAACTGACAGAATACCACGCAAAAAACATTGTAGTGGATCCTGTTATGGTGGCTACCAGCGGAGCAAGACTTATCAGCGAGGAAGCCATTGGAACATTGAAAAGTAAATTATTGCCTCTGGCAACTGTTATCACTCCAAATATCCCGGAAGCAGAAGTGCTTTCTGAGATGGAGATCAAAACAGAAGCAGATATGGAAAAAGCAGCAGAGACCATCTGTAACACCTTAGGTTGTGCAGTTTTATTAAAGGGTGGACATCAGTTAAATGATGCCAATGATCTTCTTTTCCAGAAAGGGAAAGAGCCGGTATGGTTCCACGGAAAAAGAATTGACAATCCAAATACCCATGGAACAGGTTGTACCTTATCTTCCGCAATTGCATCAAATCTTGCAAAAGGAAGAGACTTGGAAACCTCTGTCAAGTATGCGAAAAACTATATTTCCGGCGCACTTGCCGATATGCTTGACCTTGGAAAAGGAAGCGGCCCTATGAATCATGCATTTGCAATCGAAGGAGAATATGAAAGATGAGTGAAAAAAGAACTTCCGTTTTTTCAAACGGTTTAATCTGGTTTGGGGCAGGAGTGTCTTTAGCTGAGATCCTGACCGGTACCTATTTCGCACCACTTGGTTTTGGAAGAGCAATGGCAGCAATTCTGCTCGGACACCTGATCGGCGGACTCATGATGTTTGCCGCAGGAATGATCGGGGCAAAAGAGCGGAAAAGTGCCATGGAAACTGTAAAAATGAGTTTCGGTGAGAAGGGAAGCCTTCTCTTTGCAGTATTAAACGTACTGCAGCTTGTCGGCTGGACAGCTATCATGATCTATGATGGTGCACTCGCAGCAGACGGTCTGTTACATAGTGGTATATGGATCTGGGCAATTGTGATCGGAATTTTGATCATAGTGTGGATCTTTATCGGACTGACTAATCTTGGAAAGTTAAATACCGTTGCAATGACCGCACTTTTTGTACTGTCACTGGTACTTTTTAAGGTGATCTTCTTTAATACAGATTTTGTCATGCCGATCGCAGTAAGTGACGATATGATGACTTTTGGAGCTGCGGTAGAGCTTGCAGTCGCAATGCCTCTTTCCTGGTTACCGCTTATCAGCGATTATACGAGAGAAGCAGAAAAACCATTCGCAGCAACCTTTACAAGTGTATTCGTATACAGCGTAGTCAGCATTTTTATGTACATGATCGGTATGGGAGCCGCTATTTTTACCGGAGAATACGATATCGCACAGATTATGTTAAAGACAGGTCTTGGCGTTGTGGGATTACTGATTATTGTATTCTCAACAGTTACAACAACGTTCTTAGATGCTTATTCCGCAGGAGTTTCCTGTGTTTCCATTTCTTCTAAAATTCAGGAGAAATGGGCAGCGATCATTGTTACAGTGATCGGAACGATCGCAGCGATCGTTTATCCAATGGATAATATTACAAACTTCTTATATCTGATCGGATCTGTTTTTGCTCCGATGATCGCAGTGCAGATTGCAGATTACTTCATTTTGAAGAAAGCGGATTCTGAAAGAAATGCTTTCCAGTGGCGTAATCTGATCGTATGGCTTGCTGGATTTATTATTTACCGAATGTTAATGCACGTAGATACTCCGCTTGGAAATACTCTGCCGGATATGGTGATCACAGTCGTTCTCTGCCTGATTGTGGAAAAGGTTGCAGAAGCAATGCGAAAATGAGGACGAAAGAATGAAAAAATCTAACTTAAAGAAATTAACAGTCACAGCAATTTTAGCAGCAGTAGCCGTAGTGGGAAGCTTATTTTCCTTCCCGGTATTCGGTTCAAAATGTGCACCGGTACAGCATATGGTAAATATTTTATGTGCAGTTACCGTAGGTCCTTGGTGGGCACTGGCACAGGCATTTATCGCATCTTTGATCCGTAACTTATTAGGACTTGGAAGCCCGCTTGCATTCCCGGGAAGTATGTGCGGTGCATTACTTGGCGGCCTGCTGTATAAATATGGAAAGAAACTTCCGTTTGCTTACATTGGAGAAGTAGTGGGAACCGGTATTCTCGGCGGAATGCTTTCTTATCCGGTTGCATATCTTGTTATGGGAAACACAGCAGCAACATTGTTTATGTTCGTAGTGCCATTCCTCATCAGTACCTGTGGAGGAACGATCATTGCAATCATTATCACACTGCCATTAAAAAAATCAGGTATGCTCGGAAAAATGAAGGACAGTCTGGAAGAGTAGATGAAAGTTTTTCTGCGCACTCTTTAATTTCTTATAAAGGAAGAGAAAGATGCAAAGTAAGAAAGCCTGTCGGGATTTATGTCCCGGCAGGCTTTCTTTACATGTAACATTATGAAAGGGAGTTTCCTTTTTTGCAACGGAGAATTCCAAAAAGCAGCAGTACCGGAAAGATAATTCCTGCCAGAATGCCCATTTTCAGGTTGTCTCCCAAAGAATCTGAAATCATTCCAACCAAGGTGGGACCTCCTGCACAACCCATATCTCCACCTAGTGCCAGTAATGCAAACATAGCGGTTCCACCTTTTGGCAAAGCTGCGGATGCTTTGCTGAATGTTCCGGGCCACATGATTCCAACTGAGAGCCCACAGACCGCACAGGCAATCAGATTCAGTAACGGAGCCCGAAACAGTGAAATCCCCAGATAGGATAAAATACATAGCAGACAACTATAAATCATAAAGTGATCTAAATTGATACGATCGCCATACTTGCCATAAAATAATCTTGAGGTTCCCATTAGAATTGCAAAAGCCATCGGTCCGGCTAAATCTCCTGCGGCTTTGGAAATTCCAAGTCCTTTTTCAGCAAAAGCCGAAGCCCATTGGCTTACTGCCTGTTCACTTGCCCCGGCACATATCATCATGATCAGTAAAATCCAAAAGATTTTCAGCCGGAACAATTCTTTTAATCCAAGACCGGTTTCGCCATCCTCAAGCAGAGGTGCGATTGGTACCTTTGCAAAAACAAAAGCGTTTCCAATAGGAATGACTGCCCAGATAATAGCTAATATTTTCCAGTTATCTATACCCGCTGCATAGAAAAACAAAGTTGATAAAAGTACAACTCCGGCATGTCCCCAGCAATAAAAAGAATGGAGCAGGCTCATCGCTTTCTCTTTATTATCAGACGGGCAGGCCTCAACGACAGGACTGACCAGAACTTCCAGAAGTCCACCACCTATGGCATAAATCATTACTGCAATCAAAATTCCGATAAAGGGAACCGGTAAAATTTCAGGTAAAACTGTAAGAAGAAGTAATCCTGCCGCTGCAAGGGCATGAGCTGCGATCATGGATACCCGATAGCCTATTTTATCGATGAATCTGACAGAAAGAAGATCCACCAGTAATTGTATTCCAAAATTAAAAGTCACCAGTAAAGTGATCTGGGAAATCGGAACATGGTAGCTTTTCTGAAAAAATAAGAAAAGTAATGGTGTAAAATTGTTCACGACAGCCTGTACAATATAACCTACAAAACAGGCAGTGATCGTCTTATTATATTGGTTTTTCATTTGTCTTTATTCTCCTTTAACAAATGTGATTATATCGCAAAGATTGCGTGCAGTCATTGTACAAAATTGCATATTTATAGTACAATATGGTAAAAATTAGTATTTATAAGGAAATACATTATGGACTATTTTAAGATAACTACAGATGAAACACTGCGGGAAACGGTTCAGCATGGCAGTGAACGTTATCCTTTTGCATATTATCCTGAGGATATCTGGCAATTTGATTTTCACCGTATCGACTGGCACTGGCATCATGAGCTGGAATTTCTTTATGTTGCAGAAGGCACAGCAATCTGCTTTATCGGTACAAGCAAAGTAGAACTGCATAAAGGCTGCGGCATATTTATTAATAGTGGTGTGTTACACTGTTTTGAAGCACGATCCAGCACATATACGCCTAATATTGTTTTTTCACCAACGCTGCTGGCATCCGAAAACAGCCTCATTTATGAAAAATATATTCTGCCGGTGATAAATTCAGCAGTAGAATATCAGATTTTTGATCCAAACAGTACATCAGAAAGAAGTGCTTTACAGCTTATGTTACAGATTTTTGAACTTCAGGAAAATGGGCAGGATAATGAATTATGTACCATACAACTTCTGTTGCAGTTCTGGAATATATTGTTTAAATATAGAGGCTGGAATTCTGATTTGGACAACCTCCAGCAGTCAAATCATAATCAGGCAAGACTGCAAATTATGATGCAGTATATACATGAACACTATGCGGAAGAAATTACACTGGAAATGATTGCGGCATCGGCATCTATCAGCAAAAGCGGAGCGTTACATATTTTTCAATCCGGCATACATTGTTCGCCGGTAGCGTATCTGATCCAATACAGGCTGGCACAGGCTGCCAGACAACTTTATACCACTCAAAAATCAGTTGCCTCCATTGCAAATGAAACCGGATTTACAAGTGCCGGCTATTTTTGCCGGAAGTTCAGACAGTATTATAATAGAAGTCCAAAGGAATACAGAAAGAAAAAAACGGAAGAAAGTTCTTAAAGTTTGTTTTATAACTACACATTATAAAAAGCGTGTGTTATGATAAGGTCTGATGTGGAATCAGAAATAGATAATAAAAAAATGACAGAGAAAATCAGAACACTACATAAGAGAGACGAGGAATCATGAGTATTTCAGAAAAATATATAGCAGAGCTTTATAACAAAATACAGGAAGAGCGACCGATCATCCATTGTATAACCAATGCTGTGACAGTGAATGACTGTGCCAATATTTTACTGGCAGCAGGCGCGTCGCCAACGATGGCACATCATCCGCTTGAAGTGGAAGAAATCACCGCGGGTACGAAAGCACTTGTCTGCAATTTTGGTGCAATTGCTGATTATGAAGCGATGGAAAAGGCTGGAAGAGTGGCAGATGAATTAGGACATGCCATTGTCATTGATCCTGTCGGGGTATCCGGTTCGAGTTATCGGAGAGAAAAGTGCCAGACATTGATCGAAAACATCCATCCAACCTGTATCCGTGGAAATTATTCGGAAATCCGGGCACTGATGGAGCATTGCAGTACGGTGACAGGTGTGGATTCCGGCGATAAAAACCTGGACACAGAGGCGATGCGGCAGTATGCAGACAAATATCATCTGATCATGATCGCTTCCGGGGAAAAAGATATTATCACAGATGGAACCGCCATTTATATTTGTGAAAATGGGGATGCCAAAATGGCAAAGATCACAGGCAGCGGATGTATGTCTTCGGTTATGCTGGGGGCGTTTTTGGGAACAGAGCCTTCCGTGCAGAGTGCAGCAGCCTGTTGTGCGTTTGTTGGAATTGCAGGAGAACTTGCATCGGAAAAAACAGATGCATGTGGAGGTGGAACCATGACGTTCCGCAACTTTTTCATTGATGAAGTATCTTTGATGACACAGGAAAAAATGAGTAGATGTAAGGTGCACATATGATTACATTAAATGATTATCTATATTCCGGTGATACGGTTTTTAAAATATTAAAAAAGTACGCACATGATTTACAGGAGTCGGCAGTCTCAAATCAGAATGAAGTGGATCTGATACATTGCAGGTTTTTAATGCAGATCATGGATTTGCTGGAGCACAATGATTTCCTGACAGCACAGTCGCAGAAAATCAGGGAATTTTATAAATATATGGCGAAAGAATACCCGTATCTTTCTTTTGCATTTAAGGGGCGGATCAAATCATTAATCCGTGCGGAAGCAAAGTTCAATGGATATGTGGTGGAATATATTTATGACTATTATGAAAAACATGCGACGTATCCATCTGTCGTAGAATTAGGAGAAAAACTGAATTGTTTTCGGGATCTCATTGCGTACCGGATTGTTATTTCCATGCCAAAATGTCATGTGAAGGACAAGAAAGAGCGGGAAAATCAGGAAATCAAATATTTGTACGAGATTGCAAATGTATTAAAAGATTTTCTGGAAGAACGTGGTTTTACAGCAGAACCCGCTGGTGGAGTAAAGAAAAGCACATCTGAATTGTTAAGAGAGGAAGTCCGTCCTTATTATCGTGATTATATAACAAACGTGGACCCGGATGGTTATCGTTCGCTTCATATTACTTTTTTTGATAATAGTGCAAAATGCTATATGGAGATGCAGCTTCGGACGAAACAAATGGATGATATCGCAGAAATTGGTCCGGCAAATCATCTAGGTTATGAGAAAAAGCAGGAGAGTGAACGCAGAAGAAGAGATGCGATTCCAAAAGGAGAGTGTATCTATTTTGACGAAGCGTATGAGCGCGGAATGCAATTGCAACAGTTGGAACTCAAAGATCTTGATGTTAATATGTTTGCAGCGGTAAATAACAGTCTGATCAATGATGGATGTGGGTTGTATCGGGGAAGATTGATTCTTCCATATGAACACTTGTCAAGATTTCAGAATGATCTGATTGATTAGGTTTTGTTAAACAGTTGCAGAGAAAATTCGCTGTTCTGGAATATCTCAAAATGTATACAAAGAAATGCTTGAATTGAACAAAAAATTCGTGAAATTTAAACTATTATACGAAGAAAAAGAATATGCTATTATAATCACACGACGTGCAGCCGAACAGCGATCGCAGAGATTGTTGTCCGGCTGCATTTTTGTCTGTGAAAAATAAAGGAAAAGAGGAGAATAAAATTATGCCAAAAACAAAATTACAGGAAGTTGTTTTTACCATTTTGATGGTATTTGTCATGGTTTACGCCATGATCTGTTACAACATTGCACTGAATATGGGAGGAATGAGCAACATCGTATTCTTAAATGCATTTCATGAATTAGTGATCATGGGACCGATCGCATTTATTTTAGATTTCTTTTTATATGGAAGTCTTTCAAAAAAACTTGCATTCCGCATTGTGACACCGGGCGTGGATAAGCCAATCATGATTATTTTAGCAATTTCATCCATCACCGTATGTCTGATGTGTCCAACCATGAGCTTTTTTGCTACTTTATTATTTAAGAGTGCAGGAAAAGAATTTATTGCGGTCTGGTTTCAGACAACTGCTTTGAACTTTCCGATGGCATTTTTCTGGCAGATCTTTTTTGCAGGACCGCTTGTCCGTGCTATATTCGGAATGATTTTTAAGGAAAAAGAACCGCAGGTCATGAAAGAAGAAGCGGAATACTTAGAGGGCGGAGAAGCAAGATAATCCTTAAAAGGTAATACTATGTCCGGTATTTGGAAAAATAAGTGCGGCAGCGCAGTCAGTAACAAAAATGAAAACCCAAAACATATTCCATTTTTTTCGAAAATCCAGTGAAATATGATACCACCATTTTTGCAATATTTTTGAAAAAATGCAAACCCACAGAACACCTGCAACGCCGAACCCAAACGCAGAAGCCAGACAGATATACCCACGGAAATTAAGAAAATATCCGTTGTAATCCCAATAACGCAAATTCCACAAGAAATCAAGAAACCATCCGATCACAAGTTCTAAACCGGAGCCTGAAAGGGCAGAGAGGAAAAAGACAGTGACAGGGTGGTTTTTCTTATATTTTCCTGAAGAATCTGGCAATAATTCACGAGGGGATAATACAACCGAAAATAAGACTGCGCCAATCCCGTAAACAGGCAGCCACGGACCGTAGAGAAAACCACGGTTTCGAAACGTTCCTTCTTTTACAAGGAAAATCAGAACCTCCCACACATAACCGCAGACAGAGCCTGTGAAAAAGAAAAAAATCATAAGTGAGAGAATATTTTGTATTGTATTCTGCTCCGGTTTGCAGAGTCTGGTAAAATCCGGAAGGTGTTTTTGCTTTTTCATGGAATAAGTATGCTGCCGGAGAAGAAAATTATGTATGGAGTAATAAGAGTAATGTGAAATGAATAAGATGGCACACCTGACATTTGCTAAAATAGAAATAAGGAAAATGAATCAGAAATGGAAATCTCAAGTGAAAACCAGAAGTGGAGATCAGGAGCAAAAATGATTGACAGAGAAAACAGATCAGCGTATGATAAGAAACACTAATTTTCAGAATATTTTAAATAATACAATGCACGCTTGCGAATATTCTGTTGAATAAAAACAGGTTTTGGGAGATGCTTTGTGAGACATCAGGAGGGAAAAGAATGGATTTACAATTAGTGAAAATGAGTGAAAAATTCAAACCACAGCTTTTGGATATGATGGATGAATGGACGAAAACCGGGGAAACCATTATTCCATGGGCAATCCGGAAAGTCGATTATCATGATTTTGATGCTTATCTGAAAAGTCTGGAAGAATCGGAGCCAAAAGAGGGATATGTACCTGCATCCACTTTTTTCGCATATGACAGGGAACGCGATATTCTGGTTGGAGCAGTCGATATCAGACATTCCCTTAACAAAGCATTATTGTTAGATGGAGGCCATATCGGAGACGGTGTGCGTCCTTCGGAACGAAGGAAAGGATATGCAACAGCGATGATCGCATTAGCGTTAGACGAGTGCAGAAAGCTGGGAATGGAAAAGGTACTTATGGTATGTAATAAGGAAAATACCGGTTCAGCAAAAAGTATCCAGAACAACGGAGGAGTTCTGGAAAATGAGATAAACGTAGAAGGTGAGACGGTACAGCGTTACTGGATACAGTTGTAGAGGTTATGATCAACTGCTAAGGTTACGATCAACTTTAAAAATTGCGTGCCAATTAAGAAAAACTATGCTACAATGAAACGAGCGGTAATTCCATTTGACAATCCAGATAAAATGGAACTATCAGAAATGCTGTTCTGACATAAATCAGGACATTACAGAAATGAAAATACAGGAGGACAAAGGGCTGACTATGGAAAATATTTTTTCCCAGGAAAAAGTAATCGTCATCGACTTCGGCGGTCAGTACAACCAGCTGGTTGCAAGACGTGTCAGAGAATGTAACGTTTACTGTGAAATCTATTCCTATCGAACAGACATCGAGCAGATCAAAGCCATGAATCCAAAGGGAATCATTTTGACCGGAGGACCAAACAGCTGCTACGAGCCGGATTCACCAACCTATACCAAAGAATTATTTGAACTTGGTATTCCGGTTTTGGGACTTTGCTATGGTGCACAGTTAATGATGCACGTGTTAGGCGGTAAAGTTGAGAAGGCACCGGTGCGTGAGTATGGTAAAACAGAAGTAATGGTGGATACAACTTCTCCATTATTTGGAAATGTGGCACCGACGACCATCTGCTGGATGAGCCACTTTGATTATATTTCAAAACCAGCACCAGGTTTTAACATTGTTGCACACACGGCAGACTGCCCGGTTGCAGCAGCAGAAAACAGAGAAAAAAATTTATATGCGATCCAGTTCCACCCGGAAGTACTGCACACCGAAGAGGGAAGCAAAATGCTCCACAACTTCGTAAGAGGCGTGTGTGGATGTGCCGGAACATGGAGAATGGATTCTTTCGTTGAGAGTACGATCAAGGATATCCGAGAAAAAGTCGGTGATGGAAAAGTACTACTTGCATTATCCGGTGGTGTAGATTCCTCCGTTGCAGCGGGACTTTTATCCAGAGCCATTGGAAAGCAGCTCACCTGCGTATTCGTTGACCACGGTCTTCTCCGCAAAAATGAGGGAGATGAAGTCGAGAGCGTATTCGGACCAAACGGTCAGTTCGACTTAAACTTTATCCGTGTCAATGCACAGGAGAGATACTACAACAAACTTGCAGGCGTTACAGAGCCTGAACAGAAACGTAAAATCATCGGAGAGGAATTTATCCGTGTATTCGAAGAAGAAGCAAAGAAAATCGGGGCTGTTGATTTCCTTGCACAGGGAACCATCTATCCGGACGTAGTGGAAAGTGGACTTGGCGGTGAATCCGCAGTGATCAAATCCCACCACAACGTAGGAGGACTACCAGATTTCGTTGATTTCAAAGAGATCATCGAGCCACTCCGTAACTTATTCAAGGACGAAGTCCGCAAAGCAGGTCTTGAACTTGGCATTCCGGAGAATCTTGTTTTCCGTCAGCCATTCCCGGGTCCTGGACTTGGAATCCGTATCATCGGTGAAGTGAATGCAGACAAAGTCCGCATTGTACAGGATGCCGATTACATCTACCGCGATGAGGTGGACAAAGCAGTTGCTACCTACAAAAAAGAGCACGGCAAAAATCCATCCTGGATGCCAAACCAGTACTTTGCAGCCCTTACCAACATGCGTTCCGTTGGTGTTATGGGTGATGAGAGAACTTACGACTACGCAGTTGCACTGCGTGCAGTCAATACGGTTGATTTCATGACAGCCGAGTCTGCCGAGATTCCGTTTGCAGTACTTCAGACGGTTATGAGCAGAATTATCAATGAGGTGCGTGGGGTGAATAGAGTATTCTATGATCTTACGAGTAAGCCACCGGGAACGATTGAGTTTGAATAGTTGAAGCTAAGTCGCAAAGCCCGTAAAATCAAGGGCTTTGCGGCTTTTTCTCTTTTTCATTGCATTATGATTGCATCTTTTATTCTAATTCTCTATGATAGTTTGCTGTGAATTGATTGCTGGTGTAATCTGCGATACTCTGTGTTGCCGGAGTATAATGCAGTACGCCAGTTAATTTATGGGCAACTTCAAGATTGGTGTTCGGATATAAATGTCCGTATGTTCCTAACGTGGTCTGTATCTTCTCATGTCCCAGACGTTCCTTGATCAGTAAAGGGTTTTCGCCCATGCTGATTAGCAGGGAAGCGTGAGAATGTCTTAGAGCGTGAATTTTGATACGGTGTACGCCAGCAAGCCCGGCAAGTTTTTCCAAAGCCCGTGGTAATGTATGTTTGCTGGTTGGAATACCGCTATAACTTAATATAAAACCGCAGCCTTTTAATACCTTTTGCTGTACCGCTCTCCATGCTTTCAGCTCCCGGATAGTGTCAGCGTCTATGTAAATAGTGCGGACGCTGGCTTGTGTCTTAGGATCAACAAATTTGTACTCGTCCATTGACTTATAGTACAGGGTCTTATTGATATTCAAAAGCCCTGTTTCAAAATCAATATCAGACCATTGCAAAGCTGCCGCTTCTCCTATTCTCATTCCTGTCATAAATAATAACCAGAAAGAGATAAACAGGTAATGTTCGTAGTAATCGCCCTTATAGAGCAGGGAGATCACTTTCTGAAATTCCTCCAACGTCCAAAAGTCTACTTTCGTCTTTTTGCTTTTGATGTTGCCAACCATTCGTGACGGGTTCTTTTTTGCGATACCCAGAACAATAGCCCTGTCAAATGCAATCGAAAGCATACCCTGTACGATACGGATATAGTTAGGGCTAAATTCCTTTGCAAGCTCTAACTGCCAATTCTGAACATTGATAGGCTCTATCTCGTCCGTTGCCATTTTGTAGAAGTAGGAAAAATGCTTCTGAATGGTAGAACGGCGGTTTAAGTAGGTGCTTTCTTTTACCTGTGTTTTGTACCACGGGAGATAGGTTTCCTCAATAAACTGCTGGAAAGAAATTGTTTTCTTTTTCTCGGTAAGCTCTGCTGTGGAAGTCAATACCAGCTTGGAATATTCTTCCCTTGCTTCTTTCTTTGTCTGAAAGCCGCTGCGATATTTCTGTATCTGTTTTCCTGTAATCGGGTTATAACCTAAATTTGCTCTAAAATAATAAGTTCCGTTATCAGCTTTTTTGATTGGGTCTTTTGCCATGATTTCACTCCTTACATATCATGCAAGAAGTATAATCAGTTTTGCCTGTCTGGAATGGTAATTCCCAATATTTCCTCTACGGCTTCCTTTGGTACTCTGTCAAGTTTTCTGGACTGATAGTAGGTGTGTCCTTTGGAAATCATTAGTTTTTTTGCTTCCCTTATGATGTTTGCCGCAAAAGATGTTCCATATCCTAGTGCGATTAAATCGCTCTTGGTTACTGTAACCATTATCCTCCTTTCCATAGACCAGATACGAAAACCTCAATATCTTGTCTACGATCATATCAGATTTTCAGTAAAAGTGAAATGATTATTTTCTTGCAAATGTTGATTTAAGGTTTTATGAGCTTTCGGACGGCTTGGCAGCTCCACGGGACTTGCACCCCTCTCATTCTTGTGAGTAGCCGTGTCATATGGGTGTATCATTATCCCTGTATACGGGTCATGGCGGCGGCAGCTTCCAGACTGCCGCCTGCGGTTCGCTGATAATACCGCTCGCCCCGTGTGGGGGTCATGGCGTACCAGCCCGCAGGCTCGCCGTATACAGAACGTATCCGATTGCCCTATGCTGCGTGATACGCTTTCTTTGTCAAAGTACAGGGGCTTGTCAGCCCGCAAAAGCACACAGGGAAAGATATGCTTTTGTGGAATGATAAGCACAAAAAAAGCCCACGCCGGGGAAGTGGAAAGGGGAGTTGTCACATTCCCCCTTGTGGGCTTTTATTAGGCTGCCTTAAAGGTCAAAATCTTGGTAATCAATTTTGTTTCCAAACGGCGGCGCAGTTCTTCATCAACGCACAAATGTGGGTTGCCTGCTTCGTCATACATGGTTCGTGTAGACAATTTGGCTATGTAGCCCTCATAGTGCTTCAAGACTTTGTTGATAGCGTCCACGTTGCCGGAAACAGCCGCCGCAATTACAGGGTAGGGAAGTAAGCCCTTACCGCCGTTTTTGCTTTGCTTTTTCATCATGGATTTATTCATCAGCTTGTCCCTCCATAAATTTTTTGAGTGCCTGTAAAGAGCTTGTCCGGCGGTAGGCTACCGTCCGGCGCACAAGGTTGAGCTGGTCGGCAATTTCCGGGTCAGACATACCTAAGAAATAAGATAGCAGGACGATTTCTAATCTGTCCTGTGGCAAAGTCTGTAAGGCTTCCGCTAACAGTTCATCAGCTATCGCTATCTCTAAGCCCATGACCTCAAAATGGTATTCATCTTCAAAATATCTGTCCCATGCTGCTAACTGCTCTAAGGTTTCCTCCGGCAGCTCGGAGAATAATATTTCATGCTCCCGGAGATATTGCAAATGCCTGTGGTAATCACGGGTTTCATTTTTCAATATCCGTTTGCAAAAGCTGTCAAAGGAATGTTCCTTGTGTTCTTCATGCGAATAAGGTTTCACGTTCACACCTCCTTTCGCTTCCGCAAAAGGCGGGTTATTGTTTCCCCTTTCGCCCCTACTACGATCAGAAAATCGCAGCAGGCAAACAGATTAAAAAATTTTTCAGAAAGCATAAAAAATTCCCGGCTGTCAATCAGTCGAGAATGTACTTTTATATATCCTGTTGTGTTATCTAAAATCTCTACTTCTAAGGTAGAGTAGGTTGCCATGCTGTCAGAGATTTTTTTGACGGGCTACCCGTCTGAAAAAAGGTCAAAAAATGATACACGGCGCACCTCACAATCTATGCTTTCCAAATGAGGAAATTGTAGGTTTTGGGGATATTGCCGGAATATCAGACGGGTATCGTTTGGTTATCAATTTACTTCCATATCTGATAATGAGATGTGAAAAAGTACCTTGTGCGATATGTATACTCGTTTAGCTTTTGCTATGCGATATATAAAATTACATGGGGTGATATTTTATGTCTAATGAGAAGTACGATTTCAAAGCACTAGGACAAGCCAAAAAAGCCGCACGAATGAAAAGGGAAATGACAAGGGAACAGTTAGGAGAAATTCTTGACTTAGCACCACGATACATAATGTCGATTGAAAACAACGGTCAGCACCCCAGCTTTCAAGTCTTTTATGAGCTTGCCACTTACTTCCATATTTCCGTAGACCAGTTCTTTTTCCCAGAAAGTACGCCGGAAAAATCTTCTGTGCAGCGCAGGGTTGAAAGCCTGCTTGATGAAATGGACGATACAGAGCTGATAATCTTAGAAGCCACGGCAAAAGGAATTAAGGAAGCAAAGGAACGCAGAGCTGCCGCAGGGAAATAATGAGCCTTGCGGTGGCTCTTTTTTGCCTAAATTGCTGAAAAGAATATCTGTCTGTTTCTTTGCCAATTTCTAAATTCTTTTCGTAGTAGGGAGTAAAGAGGAAGAATAGCAAGCATAGGAAATGAGTACTCATTTCCGTATTTTCCCCATACCAGCCTTACGTCTGGTGTGTGAAAAATTGCTTGTTGGGAAGTGTCCCAAACCCTCTTAAAACTGTGAAAGGATATGCAGCTATGGTAGAAAGAAAAAGAGAAATTCAAATCAAATTCTATGTCACGGAACAGGAGCGAATATTGATTGAGGAAAAAATGAAGCTGTTTGCAACTTCTAATCTGGGGGCGTATCTTCGGAAAATGGCGATAGACGGCTACATCATTCAAGTAGACTACTCCGCAATTAAGGAGCAGACCGCAGAGATACAGAAAATCGGTGTGAACATCAACCAGATAGCAAAGCGTATCAATTCCACCGGGAACGCTTACGAACAGGACATAAAAGAGATTAAGGGAGCGTTGGAGAAAATATGGCAGTTACAAAGATACACCCTATCAAAAGTACATTAAATAAAGCCCTGTCTTATATCTGCAACCCGGACAAAACGGACGAAAAAATCTTGATTTCCTCTTATGGCTGCTCGTATGAAACGGCAGACTTGGAATTTACTTTCACGCTCTCGCAGGCAAGGCAAAAAGGCAATAATTTAGCCCACCATTTAATACAGTCCTTTGCACCGGGAGAGGTCAGTTATGAGAAAGCTCACAAAATCGGACAGGAGCTTGCAGATAAGGTTCTGGGCGGCAAATATGAGTATGTCATATCCACCCACATAGACAAGGGGCATATTCACAACCACATCATATTTTGTGCGGTTGATTTCATAGATCATCACAAGTACAACTCCAACAAACAGAGCTATTACCAGATAAGAAATGAGAGTGACCGTCTGTGTCGGGAACATGGGTTATCGGTAGTCACACCGGGGCAGAATAAGGGAAAGAAGTATGCAGAGTGGGACGCAGAACGTAAAGGGACAAGCTGGAAAGCAAAGTTAAAAGCGGTCATTGATACCACTATCCCGCAGGCAAAAGATTTTGAAGATTTCCTACGGCTCATGGAAGCCGCAGGCTATGAGATTAAACGGGGAAAATATGTGTCTTTCCGTGCGCCGGGGCAGGAACGCTTTACCCGTGCTAAGACGCTGGGGGAAGCCTATACAGAGGAAGCTATCAAGGAAAAGATTGCAGGAACATACCGGGCAAAGCCTAAGACCGCCGGAAAGGATAAGGAAGCGGTTTCCCTGCTAATAGATTTAGAAAACAGTATCAAGGCAGCACAGAGTAAAGGCTATGAGAAGTGGGCGAAAATCCACAATCTCAAACAGGCAGCTAAGACTATGAATTTTCTTACAGAACATGATATTTTACAGTATGAACAGTTGCAGAGTATTCTTAATAAAGTGCATGGGGAATGTGAACAGACTGCCGCTTCTCTAAAGGACGTAGAAAAGCGTTTGTCTGATATGGCGTTGCTTATGAAAAATGTATCTGCCTATCAGCAGACAAAGCCAGTATATGAAGCCTGCCAGAAAGCAAGGAATAAGGAGAAATTCAGACAGGAGCATGAAAGCAGCCTTATTATCTATGAAGCTGCTGCTAAGACGTTGCAGGCGGCAAGAAACGGCGGTAGGCTTCCGAACATCAAGAAGCTGCAAAGCGATTATAAGCAGCTCATGGAGCAAAAAGATAGGTTGTATGAGGAATATGCGAAACTGAAAAAGAAAGTGAAGCAGTACGACACTATCAAGCAGAATGTAGACGGCATTTTAAGACAGCCAAAGCAGGCAGAGATGGAACAGAAAGCCAGAGAATAATAAAACGCCTGTATGGGCTTTCTGGGACGTAAAAACGCACCGGGAAATAACCGCTTATTATTTCTCGGTGCGTTCCGGGTCAAAGGTGTACCCGTTATATACGGTTTTGATGTAGGTGGGGTGTTCCCTGTCCGGCTCAATTTTTGCCCGTAAGCGGCAGATTGTATTTGCCACTACATAGAAGCAGCTTTCGCTTTCCATGCTCCAGACTTCTTCAAATATCTGCTCTTTGGAAAAGACGTGTCCGGGATATGCGGCAAGATAAGCCAGCACACCGTATTCATTCCGGGTCAGCGGGACTTCGTTACCGTCCCGCAGTACCCAGCGTTGGTGTTGCTTTATTTCAAGTCCCGGAAAAGATAAGACAGGGGAAATATCCGGCTGTACCTTTTGAAAGGTTATTTTGTCGCAGAGTGCAGCTATCACATTTCCCATAACCTTTTCTTCATCATCTGTAAAACTTAATACTAAAATTTTCCCATGTTACCACCACCTTAGTATCTTTGAATTTTGCCTGTGTAATTATGAGCTTTTTCAAGCAGAGGACCTTTAGCACCCATTGTAAAAGCAATATCGCTGCTTCTAATAGATAGCAATTCTGTTCCAATACACAAGTCTAATTCATTCATTAAATCGGAAGTTAATATAATTGTTCCGTTTGCATTAAAAGGAAGCCATGAATAAGATCGTCCTTTATATGGAATGAGTGTTCCGGGAAAGATAGAGCTGTCATTTAATGTAGGGCATTCCTTTAAGATATGACTTAGTTTTGAAGAAGATAAAAGTGGATAACTTGTAACACAAAAACCACCTGTTATCTTGCTGCCTGTAAAAATAATAATTTTATTTTCGTTACTTAAGCGATACTCGTTGATAGCTTGCGGGGGAATTTGAACGGATCGGTTTTCATGTATTACCGAAAGACCAAAAACAAATTTTCCCCCTTTGTTTAATTGCGGCATAAAAAACTCCTTTTCAGCTTTATTTTTTTATCAATATATGTTATGATAGTACTGCAAATAGGAAGTGCTTTATATATAAAGCACTATAAAAAAGTATGAAAGTCAAGGAGAGTGATTAAAATGCTATCAAAACCAGCGACAATGTTATTAGGTCTTATTTATGAAAAGCCGCTTAATGCCTATGAAATAACAAAGTTATTAGGATATATGAATGTTAGGTGGTGGTTTAATATTGCAGACTCAACCGTTTATACTACAATAAAAAATTTAGAGAAAAAAGGATTTATTGAGGGGGAAACAGAAAAGGTTGGAAATATGCCAGACAGAACAGTCTATACATTAACTGTCAAAGGAGAGAAAGAGTTTCGGGAAGCAATAAGAAAAGCCATAGTGCAATTTGATTATGATACCAATATATTTACAATAGCAGCGTTTTTTATTGATATTTTTGATACTGATGAGAAAAGGGAATTGTTAGAAAAAAGATTAGAATTATTACAGGCATACTTGGTTGGTATAAGTAAGCAGGATAATAATTTATGGGAAAAAGAAGTATCGGCTTCTCATGTGGCTAATCTAAAAAGAATGATTGATATAGTAAATGCGGAAATCTCTGGAACAAAGAGATTGTTGTCAAGTTGTGAGGGGAGTGGTAATTATGAAAAATAAATGGATACATTTTAGTATTGATAGAGAAAGCTTAATAGGAATGTTAAGTGGCGTAGGGATAGTTATATTAAGTGTTATCATGACTATTTTCAATAATGATATAGCTAATATTATTTTAAGGGATATATTGATGATTTTAGTTTTAGGTTTTTTCTTTCCCTTGTATTTTACTATAATTGAAAATAAAAAATCGGTGTCAGTTTTAGGTATTCACAAGAAAAAAATAGTTATTAGTTTGGCAATAAATATTATTGCAGCTATAATGTTATTGGTTATGTTTATATCTGGAAATACAGAAACCATAATGTTTTCTAAAAATTCCTTTTTTGCAATTACATACATTTTAGTTGCGGGTGTTTTTGAAATGGTATGTATTTACGGTTTTTTTCGCTATGAAGTTGAAAGAGCTTTTGGAATAATTCCGGCTATTATTATGGCTGCTGTATTTTATAGCTTACATCATGCAGGTTTTCAACCAGAATTTTTAAAACTATTTTTTGTGGGAATTATGTATGTTTCTGTATTTTACATTACTAAAAATATTTTCAGTATTTTTCCGTTTTTTTGGGGAGTAGGTGCTATTTGGGACGTATTGATAAACTCAGAAGCAGGCAAACAAATTGAAAATATACAAAGTTTTTATATTGCCATTTTGATGTTAATATCAATGCTAGGAATTTGTATTTATATTTATAAGAGAAAGTAATTAAAAGATTATATAAAAGGCAGAACATTATTGCTAACAGTTCTGCCTTTTGTTGTCATTGTTTATCCGTTATCCTCCGCAGGCTCAAAGGATTGCTCTGAAAATTCTTCCTCGGTCAGTTTATCCAGATTGGCGATTGTGCGCCCGGCAAGCTCTGTAAACTCACTTTCCATAAACGGCAGGGCGGCGGTCATGCTTGCCACCGTAGCCGCTTTTGTGTCTGCTTTGTAGCAGCAGATCAGATTGATTTCTTCAAATGTAAATCGTGTCATGCTCTATACCTCCAATTCTTTATTTTTTGTCTTGGCTGCCTGCTTCTTAGGCTCTTTCTTTGCATTTTTCTTATCCTCTTTGAGCTGCTTTCGTATAGAGGGCTTGCGTCCCGGTTTTTGGGGTTTACTCTTGGCGGTTGCTTTATCATTCTTGATTGCTTCCGCAAGGTCAATAAGAGAAATCTGCTCCCAGGCTTTTACCTTTGCTTCCAGTTCGTCAACGGACGGGGTATTATTTATCTGTCCATCAATCATATTTGCATTTTGTTCTGTGGACTGCTCGGCAGCTTTCAGATAATTTTCTGGCTGGGTAAATTCCGGCACTTTCTGAAAACCGTAGCTGTCTACATAGTGGGCGGTGTCCTGTCCGTTCTGATGAAGCACTACCACGTCAGAAACGGAAAGGGAATGTCCCTTGAAATCCTCTGGGTGGTCGATATTGAATTTCGTATAAATGTCCTCTAAGCCCGTTCCCGGTTCAATGGGTGCGGTGTAGACGGCTTCATAGTTTGTCATGGTTACGGTCAGCCCTTTTTCCTGCAATTCATCAAGTGGGCGAAAATGATAATCTACCGGGGTGTTATCCTTTAACTGATAAATGGTATAGGTATCTTTATCTGCGGCAGTTTCCTTTTCGGGTAAAGCTCCTTTTTCCTGTTCGACGGTTTTGGTAAGCTCTGCAAAATTCCTGTCGATTTCCGCTATCAGCTCGGACGCTGTGCTGCGTATTGTTTCAAGGGACGCTTTCAGCTCTGCAAGCTCCCGCCCGCTGCTCCAACCGGCTACATAAGCAAAGGAATAGTCAGAGGTATCAAGCCCGTAATGCTGGCATACGGTATAGGCGATACTTTCAGCCTGTACCTCACGGGTACGGCGGTCAACTCTGTCTGCCTGCTGTTCTGCAGGGGCGTTAAGGTCAACATCATGCAGTTTTGCGTGTGAGATTTCATGTATCAGGGTTTTAAGGTTTTGAAGCTCGCTCATGCCCTCATTGACAGCAATTCTTTTATCTTCCAGATGATAGTAGCCGTGTGCGCCGCCCTCGATTTTTTCAAAGCCCACCGGGACAGGGGAAGCCTGCTCGACTGCCTTAAAAAATTGCGGGTATTTCTCCACGTTCCCGGTCAGCTCGTCAACGCCGATTGTGGGAAGCTCCCGCCCCTCGGTCTGGGATATGTCAAAAACAGATACTACCTTGAAAGCCGGGATAGTAACCTCGACTTCCTCGGTCATGGGTTTGCCGTCTTTTCCCATAATGGGCTTTTGTGTCTTGGGGTCGATTTTTTCCATTTCCCGCTTGACTTTGTAGGGAGAGGGCGCAATCACTTTGATACCTTTTTCCCCTTTTAAGACCTGTCTTTGAAAGCTGTTTTTCCATGAGTTGTAGCCTGCGACAAAGGTAGCATCCGGCTTCTGCATGGCAATCAAAATAGTGTTGCTAAAGCTGTAATTATGGAATTTTGACATGACATTCAGATAGTTCTTGAAGCGGTCACTTTCAAACAAATCCTGTATGCCCTGTTCCAGCTTATCCGTTATCTCTTTTAACTTTTCGCCGGGCTTGGTGCAGTCAGTTCTAACGGGTGTACCGGGACAGATTTTTGAACAGAGGGCGGGGAAGTGGCAGGGACGGCAGCGTCATAGTCTATCTTATTTTCAGAAGTATGCTCCGGCTGCGGGTAGTGCATGATACGGTACTGCTCCGGGACTTCCTTTCCGGCATAAACGTCTTTCCACTCGTCCCCGCTTTTTAGGATATAGCCGTAGTCGGTAAACCTCCCGTTTTCGCAAAGGGCAGCGTTGCTTCCGAAGTCCTCCTTGTCAATGCCTGCTTTCCATTCCTCCGGCATTTGCATCATGCCGCTTTCATTGAGGTAATAATCTCCCAGATCAGAACGGGTATAGACCTCCGGGATATAGACAAAATAATCGGTGTTGTAGGTATAATCTATGAGCTTATCCAGACTATCCAGCTTAAAATCGGTCTGCATAAACGCATTGATTTTATCAAGTTGCGCCGGGGTCATTTCTTCCAATCTGGCAGCAAGGAAATTCAGCTTGTCAATATCGGCTTCACGCACCCATTCAAAGGGGATTTCTACCCGCCTGCCTGCTTCGGTGGAGTAGCCGTTTAAGAAAAAGTCCTGCGGGTTGTCGGCTGTGATATGGAGTGCTTTCATGGCTTCGGCAAGTTCTTCTCTGGTGGCGGGCAAGGACAGCCATACGCCCGCCGGGTTGCCATTTTCAAATTCGGTGCGGTTCTGTATCAGTACGAAAAAATCATCTTTCATCTGCAAATTACTCCTTTCATTCTCGTGCTATTTTTCATAGAGGGTTTGGGACACTTCCCAACAAGCAAAAGCCCCGCCGCCGACAGGCAAAAAGAGGGGCTTTTACGGAAATGGGTACTCATTTCCTATGCTTGCTATTCTGCTTTTTGTTACTTCTTAGGTTTGGGTTTCGTGGTCTTTTTCAGCTCAATCTTGTAATTGACATATTTCCCGCCCGTATCGGCAAGCAGCACGTCAGCGTCATAGGTTTTTCCGGTTTTTTCGGAATATAAGCCTTTCATGCTTACCTTGCCTTTAGAAAGCAGGGCGGCGGCAACCGTAGCGGTCAGCTCTTTTTTCTTGCTCTCAAAGAAGCGGTCATTTTTCCACATGGAAAAGGTACAATCCCGGTTGCGGCAATAGAAATTCTTTTTGCCCTCATAGACCGGGCTTTTACAGCGGGGGCATTGTCCGATTTCTTCCCGTTTTGGTGCAAACAGGGCTTTGTGTTCCCCGGAAGCGGCGGCATGGTTCTTTACAAGCGCTGCCGCCATAGCTTCTATGCCCTGCATGAAATTATCCGGGGAAATTTCCCCTTTGGCAATCCGGGTCAGCTCATTTTCCCATTCAGCGGTGAGCTTCGGGCTTGTCAGCATATCCGGCAGTAATGCAATCAGATTTTTCCCGTCTGCGGTGGGGATAAGCTGCTTTTTCTTTCTCTCTGCAAATCCAGCCTGTACCAATTTTTCAATGACAGCCGCACGGGTGGCGGGTGTCCCTAAGCCTTTACGTTCTGCTTCTTCGGTTATATCCTCATTTCCGGCACGCTCCATAGCCGACAGCAGAGTATCTTCCGTGTAAGGTTTGGGCGGGGTGCTGTCATGTTCGGAAAGCTTCGCCGTCATTGCAGGAAAGGTCTGTCCTACACTAAGCTCCGGCAGGGAAACGTCCTTATTTTTCTTATCCTCTGTCTGCTCCTTTAAGGTGGAGCGGAAACGGCGTTCTAACTCTTTGTAGCCCTCTTTCTTAACAGTTTTTCCCTTTGCCGCAAAAGTCATTCCACCGCAGGAAAAAGAAGCGGTCACGGTTTCATATTCAAAGGGCTGTGCAACTGCCATAAGCAACTTTGCCGCAATTAAAAACAGGATATTTCTTTCACTTTCCGGCAGGGCGGCAGGGGCGGTCTTTATGGCTTCGGCGGTGGGAATGATAGCGTGGTGGTCTGATACCTTTTTGCTGTTTAAGATACGGGGAATATCCGGGGGAAGGTCAATCCCCTTTGCAAAGGTCAGCACATCAAACAATCCCGATATTAAATTTTCCACGGTAGGGAGCATATCGTCCGTTAAATATTGGCTGTCGGTTCTGGGATAGGTGCAGAGCTTTTTCTCATAGAGTGATTGGGTATAATCAAGGGTCTGCTTTGCTGTATATCCGTAAAGTCTGTTTGCTTCCCTTTGAAGTGAAGTAAGGTCAAACAATTTAGGCGGGTTCTCGGTTTTATTTTCCTTCTGATATGACGTACAGGTTGCCGTCTGCCCGTCACAAGCAGCCCGCAGCTTTTCCGCTTCGGCTTTTTCTGTGTACGGCGGGCTTACGGCTTCCAGATTTCCGTTCCCAATATGTACCACATAATATTTTTTCTTTTCAAAGCTCTGGATAGCGTTGTCACGTTCCACCAAAAGGGAGAGGGTAGGGGTCTGTACCCGTCCCACATTCAAGGTATGATTGTAAAGGACAGAGAAAAGACGGGTCGCATTGATACCGATTAGCCAGTCAGCCTTTGCCCGGCATAATGCAGATTGGTACAGGTTGTCGTAATCATGCCCGGCTCTCAAATCTTCAAATCCTTTCTTGATTGCGCTTTCCTCCATGCTGCTGATCCACAACCGATAGAACGGTTTTTGACACCCGGCTTTTTCATAGACAAAGCGGAAGATAAGTTCTCCCTCACGTCCTGCGTCCGTGGCGCAAACAAGCTCGGTCACGTCCTCACGCTCCATGAGTTTTTTAAGAGTGTCAAAGGGTTCTTTTTTGTCCGGGGCAATTACGGTCTGCCATGTTTCCGGCAGGATAGGTAAGTCCTCATAACGCCATTTTTTATAGTCCCCGTAATGGGAAGCGTCTGCAAGTCCGGCTAAGTGTCCCACGCACCAGCCTACCAGATAACCGTTGCCCTCCATATAGCCGTCCTGTTTTTTGTCAGCACCTAAGACAGCGGCAATACTCATAGCCACACTTGGCTTTTCTGCAATTACTAACTGCATATCGTTTTCCTCCTTTTTGGCATAAAAAAAGAGCAACCGTTTTCGATTGCTCAAATAAATAGTATGTATTAAGATTATTATAGTGGTTATAAGTATTCATCAATTACAAAAGGTATGCTTTTGTAACATTCGTCAATATATTTGTTTTGCAAGTCAACAAAATAATTGCTTATTTCATTTGTAAAAAGTATGTGGAAATCTCTAGTTTCTATACATTTTTTTTCAATCAATCCGTGCTTATACAAATAATCTTCGGCTTTTTTGTATCCGCCCTTAAAATCAACTTCAACGTTTTCAACTTCGTATGTAGGATATGGCATATATGTCTTTACATCAAAGCGTATAGCTCTAGCATGAGCTAATACATTTCTTAGTTGAAACAGTACCTCTATTCCCTCCTCCAAATTTTTCATTTCTTGGGTAGGCGTATAGTTATCTATAAGCGTACTTAGCATATTTTTGTAATGACTAATTCCTGTGTTTTTTGAAATTTGCGATTTAGTTCTTTCAAAAAAATTATTTAAAAAGTTTCTATAATTTTTTTCTATAAGAGTATCTTCGGCAATGTCTATATGTCCCATATATTTAACATATATGTCGTCATAATAATTAACAATAGCATATAGCAGACGTTCAAATTTACTTTCTAAAATCAATACACTTGTTAATATTATACTGTAATTTAGCCCCATTTGGATATTGTTTGTTACGGCATTTCTTGATGTTATCATAAATTCGCGTGTTTCTTCTAATAAATCTAAATTATCTGAATAAACATATTCTTGTTTTATCATTGTGAAATCTCCTTTAATATTTTGGTCATAATGAATATATCATAAGAGATTTTGTGTTCTAAATCCTTCTATCTCAACACTATTTAATTGTAAGATTAGTCATTAAATGAAACAAGTTCAAACTTATAAGAACAGTTTCCGTTGTACCATGACTCTGACAAATATCCTACACAGTCAAGCTTTGATGGCTTTCCTTTCTTCTCATATTCATCAGCTTTTCCAAACCCCATAATTGTGATTACATCATCCTTAATCATAAAGTGTGTTCCATCACCAATTCTTGTGAACTTTTCTGGATTAACCTCATATTTCATATGAAATAAAATCTTAGGATTTTTTTCTCCATATGGAGCATAGGAATTTAATTCCTGTACAACCATTGGAATTTCATTGACTTCCAATTCCATGTCATAATAAACATCCTTTGATAATTCTGGAATCTCTCCACAGGCTTTTTCAAAAGCATCCTTAAAATCATCAAGTTTTGATAACTCAATAGAAAGTCCCGCTGCACCTGCATGTCCTCCATAGCCAACAATCTTATCTTGGATTTTATCCAAAACCTCTTTCAAGTTGATTTCTGGAATACTTCTTCCTGAACCTTTTATAATTCCTTCTTTTTCTGTCTTTGTGAAAACAATGGATGGACTGTGGTAACTTTCAGTCATTCTGCCAGCTACCAATCCAATAATTCCTTCCCCAATTTCTTCATCATGACTTTCAATAGGTCTTTTTCCAGCTACTATGTCTTCGAAGTTACTTGGTTTTAATTGTTTCATAAATGATCTCATCCCAGCACTCTCCATTTGGAACACACCTAAAGTATTTCCTGAAGAAAGTAGTTCAAATACCTTTGGATCATCATAATCCATTTTTAGGAGTCTTAATACTCTTTCAGCACCATTATCAAAAAGTCTTCCTGATGCATTAAATGTAGGCCCAATCTTAAATCCATAATCATCCTCGGTTGCATGTCCATCTGCAATAGAAAGCTTAA
>OGOS01000474.1_pt1 | contig 33109 bp, 32 predicted proteins | sample 1552701 | NCBI WGS metagenome assembly OGOS01 (sample SAMEA2580128, study PRJEB22360) | human gut metagenome | biome: human gut; feature: human-associated habitat; material: faeces | place: Denmark | collected 2008/2010
GCCACCCAGCCGCCAATAATGCAGTAATACGGCGTAATGATGAACGGCACGATAGAGGCCAACACGCCGATGAACTTATATTTCTTCCCGAAGCTGCTGAATGCGCCGATGGCAGACTGCCCCGTCTTGCGTCCCAGCGACGTTTCGAGCAGCAGCATGGTCACACCGAAGGTGAATACCAGGCAGACGTACACGAAGATGAATGTGCCTCCGCCGTACTTCGCTGCCAGGTACGGGAAACGCCACATGTTTCCCAGGCCGACCGCCGACGCGGCGGCAGCCAAAATAAACATCCATTTGCCCGACCAGGATGCGCGGGCACCGGTTAGTTCTGCCATGGTCTCGATAGTCCTCTCCCGAGGCAGCCGTCTGCTGCCAATTTTTCAAGTCGATACAGCTCTCCTGCCATATCGCAGCGTGGGCATTATACCGTTTGCGGAAATATCCGCTTTCGGGAACAGCCAAACGTGCACGTACCCCTAGATGAATGGTCGAATCCGCTCCAGCACTATAGAGTGCCATAGCGGTCGCGCGCGAGACGCAGCCGACAGCGCGGCATTCCCTTGAGTCCTCTTGTACCCTTTGCGGTTTTGCCTGCGTCTGCAACCCGATTGAAATGTCAGAGGCTATCATGGAGTTTCGAATCAATCGAGTTCGCCGGGAGGCTGCGCGCCGATGCGAGCATCCTCTCGACGTCAACAGGAGGAGTATCTGCATGTGCGGCATCTGCGGTTTCACCGGGGCGAAAGCCCACGACTTCCCCATCTTGAAGAAGATGTGCGACATCATGGCCCATCGCGGCCCGGACGGCGAGGGCCAGTACCTCGATGATGGCATTGCCTTGGGGCATCGGCGCCTGTCGCTTATCGACCTTGCCGGAGGCAACCAACCCATGGTCCGCGCCAGCGGGAATCACGAAGCCGCAGTGACATCACCGGCCGCCGAAGGCCAGGACGCATACACGCGCGGCCAGTACGCTATCGTGTTCAACGGCGAGATTTACAACTACCGCGACCTGAAGGCGGAGCTGGAGGCCATGGGCTGGACATTCCAAACGAACTCCGACACCGAGGTGCTGCTGGTCAGCTACCTTGAGTGGGGCAAGAGCATGTTCAAAAAGATCCGCGGCATGTTCGCTTTCGCCATCTGGGATGCCAAGACTCGCGACCTGTTCTGCGCACGCGATTTCTTCGGCATCAAGCCGTTTTACTACACGCAGGTCAATGGCCACTTCATTTTCGCAAGCGAGATAAAGTCGATTTTGGAGCACCCGCTCTACATCCGCGAGCTGAACCAGGAAGCACTCGAGCAGTACCTCAGCTTCCAGTACTCCGTACTGCCTGAGACGTTCTTCAAGGGCATCTTCAAGCTGTCGCCGGGCCACTGCATCACTGTGCACGAAAACGGCCGCATCGATGAGGAGGAATATTGGAAGGTCGATTACGACATCGACCAGAACTTGACCGTGGACCAGGCCACCGAGGAAATCCATGCCGCCGTGCAGGATTCCGTGAAGTACCACCGTGTGGCAGACGTGGAGGTGGCAAGCTTCCTGAGCTCCGGTGTGGACAGCAACTACCTTACCGCCAGCCTGAACGACCAGGGGTCGGACATCAAGACGTTCACTGTGGGCTTCGAGACGCCAGATGGTGAAAAATACAACGAGATCAGCTATGCCAAGGAAGCCAGCGACTGCCTGGACATCGAGAATTTCAGCCATGTCATCACGGAAGAGGAATTCTGGTCCAGCCTGCCGCGCGTGCAATGGCACATGGACGAGCCGTCCGCCGACCCGGCAGCCGTGGCCCTGTACTTCGTGGATAAGGAAGCCGCGAAGAAGGTCAAGGCCGTGCTTTCCGGCGAAGGATCCGACGAATTCTTCGGCGGCTACACTATTTATGAGACGCCGCTGGAGAATGAAAAGCTTGCCGCCATCCCGAAACCGCTGCTGCGCGCCGGCTCGAAGGCCCTGAAGGCGCTGAACATCCGCGGCGGCAACTACCTGTATCGCGCCGGCACGCCCATCGAGCAGCAGTTCATCGGCAATGCGAACATGTTCTCCATGGCCGAGCGCAAGCGCCTGCTGAAGCATCCGCAGTCCACGCAGAGCCCCGCCGACATCTGCGCGCCGCGCTATGCCGAGGTGGCGAATCTGGACGATGTCACGAAAATGCAGTACATCGACATGAAATTCTGGCTGATCGGCGACATCCTGCTGAAGACGGACAAGATGTCCATGGCCCACAGCCTGGAAAGCCGCGTGCCGTTCCTGGACAAGGAAGTATGGAAGGTGGCCCGCACGCTGCCCGTACCGTGCAAGGTGAACACGGAGACCACGAAGGTTTCCCTGCGTCGCGCCGCCATGAAGCTTCTACCGGAACGCTTCTGCGTGAAACGGAAGCTGGGCTTCCCCGTTCCCACGCGCGTGTGGCTGAAGCAGGACAAGTACTACAACAAGGTGAAGGCCGCGTTCACGGGCGAGGTTGCCGAGCGCTTCTTCAACACGAACGAGCTGGTGAAGCTGCTGGACGACCATATGTCCGGCAAGGCCGACAACAGCCGCAAGATTTGGACCGTGTACAGCTTCCTGATCTGGTTCAACGTGTACTTCGTGGAGCGCACGGTGCCGCCGAAACCCGTCGACTCCGCCGCGTAGCATACCGCGCAGCACGCATAGGAACCGCTCATCGGGTACGCAGCACGCGAAGCCGATGCGAGCAATCCGGCCGCTGGGAGCCTTTCACCCCCGGCGGCCTTCTTGTTGCCCCGGACAACACCGACGCTCCCCCTCGCCGCCGTGCGCACCTCCCCCTCCCTCGCCGCCGCGTCCTTCCCCGCTGCGCGCACCTTCCTCTCCGCAGCCACTTCAGCAGTTGCTGCGGGGTTATTCGCAATGCGGGATGCTTAATACCTAAACCGTATTGGCATTTCCGTTCATTCGGGCGCATCATCGAGTTAGCAATGAACGCCCCCGAGGACCGAGGACAGGGGCGAATCGCGCAAGGGAGGTAGAACGCATATGAAGTTGAATCCATATCCCGGATATGAAACGCACGTCTTGATGAATATCGGCGGACCCGAGTACCACTACACCATGGAGGAGATCCAGGCCACCATTGCCGAAGGCAAGCCGGCGCCCGGCACCGCCATCACGGACACGCAGATTCCCGGCCCCGATGACGGCCAGCAGATGAAGCTGCACGTCATCAAGCCCGCGAACCTGCCGGAGAAGGCACCCATCGTCATGGACATCCATGGCGGCGGCTTCATCTCCGGACGCGTGGAGATCGACGACAGCCGCAACCTGCTGGTGGCAGAGAACATGCCGTGCATCGTGATCTCCGTGGACTACCGCCTGTGTGTGAACGGCATCCACTACCCGAAACCGCTGCAGGATTGCGTGACGGCATGGCGGTGGATCCATGACCATGCCGAAGAGCTGGGCGGCGATCCCGAACGCATGGGCCTGATGGGCACGAGCGCCGGCGGCACGCTGTGCGCGGCGCTGCAGCTGTACGTGCGCGACCACGGCCTGCCCGCACCGAAGCTGACGGCGTTGGTCTGCGCCGCCCTGAAGCGCGGCAAGACGTCGTCGAAGCTGAAGTTCGGCGAGCTGGGCCCGGACGGCACACCGTTCCCGGACAGCCCCGATTACCAGTATTTGCCCGCCGACGGCCAGCCCACGCCCTATTACGCGTTTCCCGGTTATTGCGAGGACCTGTCTGGCATCGGCCCCACATTCGTCATTGCTGCAGAATACGACCCGCTGCTTGCCGATGACATGGAATATGCCACGCGCCTGATGGAGTCCGAGGTTCCGTGCGAGGTATTCGTGGCGCCCCGCGTCACACACGGCTATGCCGTCGTCGACCACCCGCTCACCCGCCTTACGCAGCGCATGATTACCGCCGCATTCAAGCGGGAATTCGGCATGGAAGTCGGAGAGATCTAGCAGCTCGTTCTCGCAGCATGCGGGCGCAGCCCGCTGCCGCAACGTGCGGCCCGAGGGCCACGCCCGCTCCCGCACATCGCACATAATGCACGAAAAAAGCCCGTCACCTACAGGACGGGCCTTTCGCATAGCGTCGGCGAACGGCGGCATCCCGCCACACGAAGCGCAGCCCCCCCGCAGCCGCAAGCGGCTACACCAAGCGCGCCGTATTCACGGCCGTAATGCGGCCCTCTGCATCGCGGAAGAAACTGATCCTGCCGTCGCGCGAGGTGTGAAACAGCTCGAATGAAGCCGGTGCCACATGCCGGTCCAGTTGATCGCCTGCGGCAGATTTCTGCTGGTCGGATGAGGTCCGCGCCTGTTCGAACTTCCCGCGCTCCGCACCGCCGCCGGCCACACCGCCCGACGGACCGCCTTTATGGCCCTCCGTATCATCGGACTTGTCGGAGTCGGTCGAATCCTTCGCCGATTTTGCATGGCCGGGCGTATGGGAGCGCTTCTCCTGCCCCTTGCGTTTCGGCGTTTCCTGCCGCTTCTTCTCCGCTGCAGCACGATGCCGATCGGATACGAACAGGTCGTCCGGCGCCTCCTGCGCCTTGCCGCGCGGAATGACAAGGTCATCCTTGTCCTGGTTCTTGCGACCGAAGATCTTCGAGAAGCGGTGCTTGCGCGCATCCTTCTTCTCGCGCTTCGCCGCCTCCTTGCGCTCGCGCTCCGCCAAGATCGCGCGTTCAGCACGCGAGTGCGACGAGAAGCCCACGGACACGCTTGGCTCCCCTTCCGCCGGCTTCGGGTCCGCCGGCTTCGTGCCGCCCGCACCGGGAGCGCCGGGCACTTTCACCGCGGGAATCTGCAGGCGGTCGACATCGTCGCGCTTCGCATGCGCATGGCCGCCATGGGCAGCCTGCGCCTTCTCGTCTTTCTTGAAGACGGCGCGGCCGTCCGCCTCCTTTGCAGGCGAATCCGATGCCGCGGCAGCGCTTTCAAGCCGGTCTTCCTGCGCAGGCTCCGCCTTCTCTTCCGATTCCGATTCGCCCTGCGCGGCGGGTTCCTCCGCCTTCTTGGCCGACGGCGATACGGAAATCCGCCCCTCCAGTTCGTCCGCCGACGGCAATATGACCGCCACGGGATCATCGTACAGGCTGGCTTGCGCCGCTGCGGCGGCATAGCGGTCTTTGTCGTCCTCGTCTTGGGATTGATACACCATCTCCGCATTGAGCATCTGCACGATGTTCACGGGAGCCGTGCTGCCGCGCCAACGGCCCTTTGCATCGTAGTCGTCGTTTTCCGCAGGGTCGGCGGGTGCAGCGGGTACGGCAGAGGCAGACTCCTCGGGAGCATCGCCCTCCGAAGGCTCCGCCGCATCGACAGCTGTTTTCAAGTCCGGCGCTTCGCCCGCATCCGCATCGGCAATGGGCACCGCGTCCGTTGCCCGGCGTTCCGTTTCGTCATCCGTTGCCAAGCCAACGGCGTCCATGAGAGAATCCAGCTTCCGCGATACGCGCTGGGCCAGCCCGGCCGCGCTGTCGCTTTCGGCCAAGTCCGGCACTTCGGGAAACTCGGGATGCGAGAACCCACCCGCAGCTCCAACGGACGCAGAAGAAACCACGCGTGCGGAACCATGTGCCTCCTGCGGCTTGCCGCCCGGCTCGGGCTCTGCCTGAATCTGCGAAAGCACGGCCGCAGAAGCGCTTGCAACGCGTGCCTGCTGCGCCGCATGCTCGTCGGGCGCGGGGTCGTCCTCCCCTTCGCCTTCCTCCATGGCGGACAGCACTTGCTGCCGCTGGACCAGCGCCAGGTTCGTGGCGGCGATGGAATCCAGCTCGCGCGCATATTCCAGCCTCTCCGATGCTGGCAAATCGCTAGCGGCAAGTTCCACGGCAATCTCGCGAATGCGCGTCCAGGAAAGCTGGCGAAGATCGCTATCCAATGCCATGATCTTCTCGGCTGCAGCATTGATGCGCTGCTCGGCAGCGTATGCGTTCTGAGGCTTCACCATGCCAATTCACTTCCTAGGAAAACCGCGCGATCATGTTTCTTCATTATAAGCGGATTGTCTGGATGTTCAGGCCGATGGCATCGGCAATATCGTCCTGCGAGCAGGCAAATAGGCATAGGACGGCACCTGCCATACGACAACTTCCGAAGTTGCTAGCTGGGAATGCCGTCTTTATACGATACACGCCAGAATACCAGCCCGCGCGCCGGCGCGTTCTCGCCCGCAGCGGCCCGATTGCGCGCCGCCAGCACGTCGCGCACCCATTCCGCCTCGCGCTTGCCGCGGCCCACCGCCACGAGCGTGCCCACGATGGCGCGAATCATGGAATGCAGGAACGCGTTCCCCACCACGCGCACGCACAGGGCGCGCTCGCCCAAAGCAGAATACGGCTCCACGGTAATGGAATGCACGGTTCGCACGGTATTGCGGTCCTTCGCCGATACGGCAAGACAGAAGCTTTTGAAATCATGCTCGCCCTCAAGGATGTGCGCCGCCTGCTGCATAGCATCCGCATCCAAGTCGCAGCTCACGTGCCAGGCATAGTTCCTCAGGAACACGGGCGGTACGGCGCCGGGCACGATGAAATAGCGGTATTCGCGCTCATATGCGGAAAAGCGCGCAGAGAATTCAACGGGCATAGCCGTCAGGCTGCGGATGGCAATGGCCTCGCCCGACAGGGCATTCACAGAACGCCGCAAACGGAACAGGCTGCGCTCGTCCGCCTCGCGCGCCGTGATGGGCAGGTTCACCACCTGGCCCAGCGCATGCACGCCGGCGTCCGTGCGACCGGCGCACGTCGTCTTCACCGGGCGGTGCAACGCAGTGCCGAACGCCTGTTCCAGCCTTCCCTGCACGGTCTCCAAACCGGGTTGCCGCGCGAAGCCCGCAAACCCGGTGCCGTCGTACGACACCACCACCGCAAGCTGCGCTGCGGCGGGCTCGTGCGATCCATCCGCCAGCTCCACCGGCTCCGGTGCCGGCATCTGGAATCCGGGCGTCTCGTTCAATGCGTGCGGCTGATCCATGTTACGAGGCATTCTTCCACACCGCGCGGCCGAACAGCGCCGCAATACGGCTCAGCAGCGCGGAATTGTGCGCGTCGACGGTCGTAGGCAGCTCCGCCCGGAAGCAGCGGCCGTCGTTCTGGGACACGAACAACACGACGCCGTCATGACCCGGGAACTGCTTCAGCAGCTGCCCCAGCTGGATGGAGACGGTCTGGCTGAAATCGCCCGCGCCGATGCGCAGCTCCAGCTTCTCCGGCAGGCGGTTCGCATCCGCTTCCGAAAGCTCGATCTCCTTCACTTCATAGCAGATCATCTGGTTGCCGCGGTCCGTATGCTCGAACTTGCCCTTCACCTGGACGATGGCATCCTCGAACAGCGCATCCGCATTTTTGTCGTAATCGAAGCAGATGGCCTCCACCTGACCGGTCGTATCCTCCAGCGTGAACGTGGCCATCTTCTTGTTCTTCTTCGTCAGGCGCGTGCCCACGCCGCTGATCATGCCGGCGAACGTGCCGCTGCGGTCCTTCTCGGCTTCCAGCAAATCGCCGATGGAGTACTTCGCAATGCGTGCAAGCGCGTTCTGGTACGGGTTCAGCGGATGGTCGGAGACGTAGATACCCAGAATCTCCTTCTCGAACGCCAGCAGCGTCTTGCGATCCCATTCCACGCCGTCCGGCTCCGGTACTTCGTCGCAGAAACCGGATCCCTCTTCGTCCGCGAACATGTCGAAGAAGCTGACCTGGCCGTTCATGCGGTCCTTCTGGCGCTTCGCCGCGCTCTCCAACAGCGGGGTCTCGTCCACGAAGTACATCAGCTGCTTGCGCGTATAGCCCGCCGAGTCGAACGCGCCGGCCTTGATCAGCGACTCCAGCACCTTGCGGTTGTACGCCTTGCTGTCCAGACGGTCCACGAAATCATGCAGGCTGGTGTATGGGCCGTTCGCCTCGCGCTCTGCAATGATCTCCTCGGCCACCTTCTCACCCACGCCGCGAACGCCCACCAGACCGAAGCGGATACCATCGGCCGTGGGCGTGAACTCCGTGTTCGACGAGTTGATGTCGGGCGGCAGGACAGAGATGCCGGAACGCGTGCAGCTGGACACGTAATGGATCAGCTTGTCGTTCTTGCCCATGTAGCTGGACAGCACGGCCGCCATGTACTCATTCGGATAGTGCGCCTTCATGTACGCCGTGCGCATAACCAGGATGGCGTATGCGGCGGAGTGCGATTTGTTGAAGGCGTACTTTGCGAACTTCTCGGCGTCTGCCCAGATCTGTTTCGCAATCTCCAGCGAGTAGCCGTTCTCCACTGCGCCCGTGTTCCAGTCCTCCTGGAGCATGCGCATGATGTCCAGTTTCTTCTTGCCCATTGCCTTGCGCAGCTTGTCTGCCTTGCCGGCGGAGAAACCGCTCATAACCATGGACACCTGCATGATCTGCTCCTGGTAGACCATGGTGCCGTACGTTTCCTCCAAAATGGGGCGCAGGCGGTCGTCGTAGTAATGCACAGGCTTCTTGCCCTGAACGACCTTGACGTAGTCCTCCACCATGCCGGACTCCAACGGGCCCGGACGGTTCAGGGCGATGGATGCGACAACGTCCGAGAAACGATGCGGCGGAATCTGATTGAACAGGCTCACGTATAGCTGGCCCTCCACCTGGAACAGGCCGTCCATGTTCCACGGCAGCTCACCGCGCATCAATGCGAACGCCTTCTCGTCGTCCGTCGGAATCTCCTCGGCAACCATGTGCTTGCCCGTGGTGTGCTCGACGTTCCGGCACGCGCGCGACAGCACGCCCAACGTGCGCAGACCCAGGAAGTCCATCTTCAAAAGGCCCAGGTCAGGCGTGTAATGGCCATCATATTGCGTAATGATGCCGCCGCCCTTCGTGTCGCGCTTCATGGGCACGTGGTCGGCCATGGGATCGCGGCAGATGATGGTTGCGCACGCGTGCACGCCCTCGCCGCGGATATTGCCCTCGATGGAGCGCGCTGCCTCGATGACCGCGCGCGAATCTGGCTCGTCCTCGAACGCCTTCTTCAGGTCGGGGTTCGTCTCCAGCGCCTTGTCGATGGTGATGCCCAGCTCGCCGCCGATCATCTTGCAGATGCGGTCGCCCACGCCGTACGGGAACCCCAGCACGCGCGCCGCGTCGCGCACGGCGTTCTTCGCCTGCAGCTTGCCGAACGTGATAACGCCGGACACGTGGTCCTCGCCGTAGAACTCCTTGATGTGCTCGATGACGTCCTGACGATGCTGGTCGTCGAAGTCGACATCGATATCGGGCATCTCCACGCGCTCCGGGTTCAGGAAACGTTCGAACATCAGGCCGTTCGCGATGGGGTCCAAGTCCGTGATGCCCATGGCATACGTGCAGATGGCGCCTGCCGCAGAACCGCGGCCGGGGCCGACGCCGATGCCGTTGTCGCGCGCCCACTGGATATATTCCTGAACGATGAGGAAGTACGCCGGGAATCCCTGCTGGATGATGATGCCGGCCTCGTACTCGTAGCGCTCGGCGACGGAGATCTCCTTGCCCATGTTGTCCTTGATGACCACGTTGCGCCAGTCTTTGCCGTAACGGCGCTCCAAGCCCACTTCGCACTGATGCCGGAACCACGATTCCTCCGTCTCGCCCTCCGGCAGCGGGAATCGCGGAAGAATGGAATCGCGCTCAAGCTCCACGTGGCACTTGTTCGCCACCTCGACGGTGTTGTCGCAGGCCTCTGGGAACTCGCGCATGGCCTCGCGCATCTCCTCCTCGGTCTTCATGTAGAATTCCGAGTTTGCAAAGCGCATGCGGTTCGGGTCGTCCATCTGCGAGTTCGTACCGATGCACAGAATGATGTCCTGTTTGCGCGCGTCTTCCTTGTTCAGGTAATGGAAGTCGTTCGTGGCGATGCATTTCAGCCCGGCGGCCTTCGCCACCTTGTCCAGCTGACGGTTCAGCTCTACCTGCGTCATGCCGCCGTCCGTGGTGATGCCCTGGTTCTGCATCTCGATGTAGAAGTCGCCCGGAGCAAAGCAGCTGGCGAATTTCTTCGCCCACTTCACGGCATCTTCGAACTGGCGGTTGTCCAGCAGGCGCGGGATGATGCCCGCCACGCACGCCGATGTGCCGATGAGGCCTTCACCGTATTTCTGCAGCATCTCGAACGTCGTGCGCGGCTTGTAGTAGAAGTTGTCCACATGCGATTCGGACACCAGATGCAGCAGGTTGTGATAGCCCACGTTGTTCTTCGCAAGCAGGATCATGTGGTACAGCGGCGGCTTGCCCTGGCGCTTCAGCTCGGAGTCCGTGGTGAAGTAGATCTCGCAACCGTAGATGGGCTCCACGTGCTTGCCCGTCTCCTTCTCCACCTTCTCCACGCAGTCCGCCAGCTCCGGCACGCCGCTCATGACGCCGTGGTCCGTGATGGCGACGGCGGGCATGTCGCAGTCCGCCGCCTTGCGCACCATCTCGTAGACGTGCGTGGCGCCGTCGAGCAGGGAGTATTCCGTGTGATTGTGCAGATGAACGAAAGCCATGTACCGCTACCTCTGATTCGCTTCGAAGCTAAAGAATTTCATTGTGCATTCTATCAGCCCGCTCCCTGCGCGCTCATGCGCAATCCGTCGGTTCCAGCAACTGAGCACACGGTGTTCGTGTCCTGCATGCCACGCCGGGAAGCGGCGAACGCAGAGCGCATTCCGGTTCCGGCAGCCGACACACGCAGCCCGCATGTGCAGTCGGCACATGCGGCCGCACACACGGCCCTACCGTTGCCGCTTCGCACACGCCAGCGCGCAAAAAACGGGCACCCCCTTGTGGGAGTGCCCGTTAACATACACCTGTGTGCCATTCGAGCTTACAGGGAGGAAGCCTCATTCTTCGCATCGCGACGCAGGTAAACCCAGCGAAGCTTGCGCTCAAGAACCTTGCGCTTAATGCTGCCTTCCTCCTCGGCGTCGATACGCTGCTTCAATTCAGCTTCTTCGCCTTTCAGGCCTTCCAAATCGACATCGTCAACGGCGATGCCGCGGTCGACCAGGATGAAGACGCGATCGCCCGTGCAGTAGGCGTAACCGCCCTGCGTGACGAAACGCTTCACGCTATCGTCCTGCAAGTGAACACGCACAACACCGCTGTTCAACCTGGACAGCACGGGCACATGGCCCTCCATGAAGCCCATTTCGCCGGCACGGCCGGGAACGACCACCATGGAAACATCGTCGTCGAGGAAAACGCGATCATTCAGATGCACGATATCACAAGCGATATGAGACATTACTCTTCCCCTTCTGCCTGCTTCAGCTTCTCGTAGCGCTCGTAGACGGAGTCGATGGAGCCGGTCATACGGAAGCACTGCTCGGGGATCTCGTCGACCTTGCCGTCGAGAATCAGAGCGAAGGAACGAACCGTATCCTCCATCTTCACGTAGGAACCGTCCAGACCCGTGAACTGCTTGGCCACGTGGAAGTTCTGGCCCAGGAACTGCTCGGCCTTACGGGCGCGCTGAACGATGAGCTTCTGCTCCTCGGTCAGTTCGTCCATACCCAGAATGGCGATGATGTCCTGCAGGTCCTTATAGTTCTGCAGCAGCTGCTGGATGCCGGTAGCAACGCGGTAGTGCTCCTCGCCGACAATGGACGGATCCAGTGCGCGGGAGGAGGACTCCAGCGGGTCGACAGCGGGGTAAATGCCCTTGTCGGAGATGGCACGGGAAAGAACCGTACGAGCATCCAAGTGCGTGAACGTCGTTGCCGGGGCGGGGTCGGTCAAGTCGTCGGCGGGCACGTAAACGGCCTGCACGGACGTGATGGAACCCTTCTCGGTGGACGTAATGCGCTCCTGGAGGTCGCCCATCTCGGTTGCCAGCGTGGGCTGGTAGCCTACTGCGGAAGGCATGCGGCCCAGCAGAGCGGAAACCTCGGAACCGGCCTGGGAGAAACGGAAGATGTTGTCGATGAACAACAGCACGTCCTGGCCCTGGTCACGGAAGTACTCGGCCTCCGTCAGGCCAGCAAGGCCGACGCGCAGACGAGCTCCCGGGGGCTCGTTCATCTGACCGTAAACCAAGCAGGTCTTGTTGATAACTCCGGAGTCCGTCATCTCCAGGAACAGGTCGGTGCCCTCACGAGTACGCTCGCCGACGCCGGTGAACACGGACGTGCCGCCATGCTCCTGCGCCAGGTTGTTGATGAGCTCCTGAATAATAACGGTCTTGCCAACGCCAGCGCCGCCGAACAGACCCGTCTTGCCGCCCTTGATGAACGGCTGAATCAGGTCGACAGCCTTGATGCCGGTCTCGAAGATCTCGGTGGTGGTGCTCAGGGTATCGTATGCCGGAGCCGGATGGTGGATGGGCATGTATTCCTCCACCTCGGGCATGGGCTTGCCGTCAACGGGCTGACCAAGCACGTTCCAAATGCGGCCCAGAGTCTGAGGACCGACGGGCATGCACATGGGAGCGCCGGTATCGGCGACATCCATGCCACGGACCAGGCCATCCGTGGAGTCCATAGCAACCGTACGGACGATATCGCCAGCAAGGTGCGACTGGACCTCCAGCACGTTGTGCACGTGACCGATGGCGGTCTCGCCGTCAACGATCAGGGCATTGTAGATGCCGGGCATATCAGCAGGTGCAAATTCCACATCCACGATAGCGCCGACGATACGAACAATGCGCCCGACCCCGCCCGGGTTCTTCACCCAGGGCATATCTTTCAAAATGTCTTTAGCTTCTGCCATTTAATCCTCCAATGCCGCCGCGCCACCGACGATCTCGTTAAGCTCGGTAGTAATCGTGCCCTGGCGCACGCGGTTATAAAGTCGGGACAGGTTGGTTTCGATTTCATTGGCGTTATCGGTAGCAGCCTTCATAGCGTTACGACGTGCACCCTGCTCGCCAGCAGCCGAGTCAATCAGCGTGGCATAGAACATGGTCCGCATGTAAGCGGGAAGCAGCGTCCACAGTACCGAGTCGGTATCCGGCTCGAAGATAATCTCCGGCTTGATCTCCTTCTCGACTTCGCTTTCGCCTTCTCCCTCGTCGCTATCTTGCATGCTTCCGGTGGCCAACGTCTCCTGAATACTGTGGAGGTCGACCATGGATACGAATGCGGACATGGGAGCCAGCCAATTCGGAACAGCCTTGGAAGCATCGACGAACACGACACGCTTGACGGGGAGCAGGTATTCGGCGCGAAGCACCTGGTCGCCTGCATTCCTTGCGTGGTTATACACAAGGATGACCTCATCGTACGTACCGTCCGCATAACGCTCCATGGCATAGTTGCCCAGCTGGATGGCCTCGCCCATGGTGGGATCGGCCGACAAATCCGTAAACGTCATGATCGGTTCGATATTGCGGTACTTGAAGTAGCTGATAGCCTTCTTACCGCAGGCGATGACATCGGAGGTCGCCCCCTGGGCGGCCTTCTGCTTGATGACTCGCTCAGCAGCTCGCAACACGTTGCCGTTGAAACCGCCGGCCAGACCGCGGTCCGACACAACGGCCACGACGAGGACATGCTTGACCTCGTCGTGGACCTTCAGCAGCGGGTTCTCGCTGGAACCCAAACGGTCGATAACCTCCGTCACGGTCTCGGCCATACCCGCAGTATACGGGATGGTCTTTTCAACACGCTGACGGGCCTTGCGAATCTTGGCAGCCGAAATCATCTCCATGGTACGCGTAATCTGCTTCGTCGACTGGACGGAGTTGATACGCCTATTGATGTCATGAAGAGTGGCCATTATCTACTTCCTTTAAGCCTCGGGCGTGGGAGCGAATTCGCTCTTGAAGCGCTCGATCGCTGCCTTCAGCTCGGTCTCGATCTCATCCGTGAACTTCTTCTCGGCTTCCAGCTTCTCGTACACGCCCTTCGCGGATGCATGCAGGTTCTGCAGCATCTCGGTGCGGAAGCGCACGACGTCGCCGACCGGAATATCATCCAGGTAGCCCTGGTTACCGGCGAAGATGGAAATAGCCTGATCGAACACGGGCATCGGCTCGAAACGACCCTGCTTCAACAGCTCGGTCATGCGGGCACCGCGGTTGAGCTGGTCCTGCGTGGCCTTGTCCAAGTCGGAACCGAACTGGGTGAACGCCTTCAGCTCGCGATAGGCAGCCAAGTCCAGACGCAGCGTACCTGCCTGCTGCTTCATTGCCTTCAGCTGGGCATCGCCGCCAACGCGCGAAACCGACGTGCCGACATCGACAGCAGGACGCTGGCCCTGGAAGAACAGGTCGGTCACCAGGTAAATCTGACCGTCCGTGATGGAAATCACGTTCGTCGGAATATACGCGGCAACGTCGCCAGCCTGCGTTTCGATGATCGGCAGTGCGGTCAGAGAGCCGCCGCCGTTCTCGTCGGACATCTTGACAGCACGCTCCAGCAGGCGCGAATGCAGATAGAAGATGTCACCGGGGTAAGCTTCGCGTCCCGGCGGACGACGCAGGGTCAGCGACATCTGTCGGTAAGCCACGGCTTGCTTGCTCAAGTCGTCGTAGACGCACAGCACGTGGCCGCCCGGATTGTCGGGACCGGCAGGCTGGCCGTCTTCGCCGTTGTAGATGAAGTACTCGCCCATTGCGGCACCGGCCATAGGCGCGATGAATTGCAGCGGAGCGGGATCGGATGCGGTAGCGGCAACGACGATGGAGTATTCCATTGCGCCGTACTTCTCCAGGCTTTCAACGATGTTCGCAACCGTGGAAGCCTTCTGACCGATGGCGACGTAGATGCAAATCATGCCCTTGTTCTTCTGGTTGATGATCGCATCAACCGCAATGGCAGTCTTGCCGGTCTGACGGTCGCCGATGATCAGCTCGCGCTGACCACGGCCGATAGGAATCATGGAGTCCACAGCCAAGATGCCGGTCTGCATCGGCTCGTGAACAGGCTTGCGGGCATGAACGCCCGGAGCCTTGAACTCAACCGGTCGCGTTGCAACGGTCTCAATGGGGCCCTTGCCGTCGATCGGCTCACCCAGGGGGTTGACCACACGGCCGAGCAGACCGCGGCCTACGGGCACGCGGACCAGTCGACCAGTGGTGTGCACCTGGTCATTCTCTTTGATTGCGGTGACATCACCGAGCAATACGGCACCGACTTCGTCCTCTTCGAGGTTCTGGGCCATGCCATAAACGGTCTTACCACCGGCTGCATCGAATTCGAGGAGCTCGCCTTGCATGGCGTTCTTCAGACCGTCGACGCGCGCAATGCCGTCGCCCACCGTGATAACGGTGCCGACTTCGCGTGCCTCGACATCGGTCGACAAAGAATCCAGCTGCTTGCGCAGCGCCTCATCGATTGCCTGGGCGGTGATTTCAGTCACTTGCATTCACCTCCGTATTCGTGGTAGTAGACTTCAGCGTCAGGCGAGCCCTGTCGAGCTGCGCGCGAACGCTTGCATCGATTCGCTTTCCTTGGGCGCTCATCACAATACCGCCGAGCATGTCCTTGTTGACGCGCTCGTTGATGATTGCATCCTTGCCGAGTTCATCCTTAACCTTCTGACGAATGACATCGCGCAGATGGTCGTCGAGCTCGACGGCGGTGGTGACGTCCACGGCAACGAGATCGTAATTATCGAACAGGCGCTGATCGAACGCGTGGAACACGCGTGGAAGCAGCTGCATATCGCGTTTGGCGGCCATATAGCCGACCACTTCGAGCACAATAGGGTCGAAGCCCTCGAACACGCCATGGATCAACTGGGATTCCTGCTCCTCCGTATAGGAGTCATCTCCGATAGCCTGGATGAATTCCGGCTTCGAACGCATGTAGCGGATGATCCACCGGAGCTCCCTGCGTGCCTCGATAAGAGCCTCGCGACCGCCCTCTTTTACGATATTGTCAACGAGGGTCTCGGAATAAGCGGCAATCTTCCCATTGGTTATCAGGCGGTTAGTTCGCATTTAAACTCCCTGCCTCTTTGATATAGCGCTCGATGATGGCACGATGCTCGTCGTCGCTCAGGTCGTTGCCGATGACGCGACCGGCCACCGAAATGGTCATATCCGCGACGGACCCCTGAAGCTCCTCGATAGCTGCCTTCTTCTCGATTTCGATGGCAGTGCGAGCCTTGCTGATCATCTCGTCGGCTTCGGCCTGGGCCGCTGCCTTGATATCAGCCTCGATGGCGGCGCCGGACTTCTTGGCATCGCTGACGATCTGGGCAGCCAGGGCACGGGCCTCGGCCAACTGGTCGTCATGCTCAGCCAGGATGCGCTCGCTTTCCTGACGTGCTTCCTCAGCCTTCTTGAGGGCTTCCTTGATGGTGTCCTCACGGCGATTGAGCATATTCTCGAAGACGGGCCAACCGAACTTGGCAAGCACGAACCAAAGAACCAGGAAGGCGATGAGCATCGGGATGAACTCATCCATCTGAGGAAGAATGGCACTGATGCCGCTTCCCTCATCAGCGAACGCCAAAACCGGGAATGCAGCTGCCGACGAAGCTACCACAGCCATGCTGCCGGTAAGCATCTTCGCGACGTTGCTAATCTTCGCTTTCAACTCGTTAGCCTCCTTTTCTTGTCTTCTTCGATCTTTCATCTGCAATTCGCTATTGCGTTAGCCGATGAAGAAGAGGACAAGGCCGAGCAGTGCCAAGGCCTCGGACATTGCAGCGCCGATGAAGAAGTAGCCCATCAGCTGGCCCTTCATCTCAGGCTGGCGCGCAGCAGCAACGCACAGGCCGTAGGTGGCAACGCCGATGCCGATGCCAGGGCCGATGGCGGCGAGACCGTAGCCGACGACCTTCATGGCTGCGACCGAAAGAACGATTTCTCCCACAATAACCTCCTTTGTTGAACCCGGAGCCCGTCTCCGGCATTCACCTGTTAATTACCCCAGCTGGATGTGGACCCCAACTGAAAGTACCGAAATTGAGGCGGGACTCGAACCCGCGCACTCCCTGCGATCAGTGAGGATGAACAGCCAGACCGATGTAGGAAGCGGACAGAATGGTGAACACGTACGCCTGCAAGAATGCAACCAGCGTTTCCAGAGCGTACATAGCGATGAGCAGGATGAACCAAACAACGCCGATGGCACCGGTGATGAAGTCCGCCGTGAAGAAGCAGTACTGCATAAACACCGTGGTGGCGATGGAGAACACGCCCAGAATCATATGACCGGAGAGCATGTTGCCGTAGAGTCGAACGGCCAGCGTCAACAGACGGATGACCATGGAGAAGAACTCCAGCACCCAGATGACCGGTTTCATAGGACCGGGCACCGCCTTCGGAGCCAAGCTGGCAAGGTAACGGCCAAGACCCAATTCCTTGATGCCGTAGAAGTTGAAGTAAACAAACGAGATGAGGGACAGCGCCCACGTGATGGAAATCGTACCGGTGGATGCCTTGAAACCGGGAACCAGGCCCAGGACATTCGCCGTAACGATGAAGAAGAAGAGGGTAGCCAGGAACGGCACGTGCTTCTCGAAACCGGCACCGATGACGTCCTCGCCGATGCTGCCCTTAACAAAGGTGTAGCCGAACTCGATGGTGTTGAAGAACTTGTTCTCGGGAACCAGCTGCAGGTGCTTAGCCGTGTACAGAATAAGGAAGAGCACCACTGCCAGGCCGATGAACATCCACAGCGTGTACTGGGATATGGTCCATCCTCCGATAGAGAATACCTCCGTGGATACGAAAGTATTGTAAATACCTTGTGCACCGGAGACGAAGTCGTTCAGCGCTTGACCTAGTGACTGACCCATTGAGATAGCCCCTACCCTTTCGTTCTCAAATCGTTACTTGCGCTTCGCAAGAACATTCTTGTACACCACGTAAGCAGCGGTGACCACAATCAGCGTAATCAATTCGGCGATACCGAACGGCAACAGAATATCGTGTGCCAATTGCGAGCATAGCAGAAGTTCAACCACAACGACCACCAAAGAGACGAGCGAACCGAGCAAACCGCATGCGGCGGCAGACATCACAGACGTCGATGTAGATCGACGGGAAATGCGGATAGCGATGAAAATGGGGATGAACCCTATAGCACCCGCAAGGATTCCAAGGATGATCGCCACTGAATTGCTCACTTTAAATAATCTGTCCCATTTCTTGTTGGTATTCGCGGTCCAAACAGCGATTTACTATAGCAGCCTGACCAATTTATTTGCCCAAAAATGAAAAATAAGGCGAAAAATAAGGCGAGTGGAAGCGTATTCGTTCATTTTATGCATGATTACTGGCGCGATCCATGCATAAACTACGACGAATCGGGCGCTCACCTGCCAAGAGGGGAATATTCCCAAAACATGTTTCGTTTCGGTTGCCGGCAGTACCCTCCCCCGCAGACAGCAAGCCGGGAAAGCCGAGCTCGCTTGCAGGCTATCCCCGGCACACTGACCGCCCGCAAGTGCACTACTCTTGCAACCCTTGGTCGTCTTCCTGGTAGATGCGCACCTTCGTTCCCGCTTCCTCAAGCATCTCCATGGACAGCTTGTCCGGATACGGATTTGCGAAGACGATTTCCTTGATGCCCGCATTGATGAGCATCTTCGCGCAGGTGATGCATGGTTGCGTGGTGATGTAGATGGATGCCCCGCAGATATCGATGCCGTAGCGCGCTGCCTGGATGATGGCGTTCTGCTCGGCATGCAGCCCGCGGCAGATCTCCTGCCGCTGCCCGCTGGGCACGCCCAGCTGCTCGCGCAGGCATCCGGTTTCGGCACAATGCCGCATGCCAGTGGGAACGCCATTGTATCCGGTTGCCAGGATGCGGTGGTCCTTCACCACCACGGCGCCCACAGCGCGCCGCAGACAGGTCGTTCGCGTGGCCACCTCATCGGCCAGCGTCATGAAATATTGGTCCCATGAGGGACGTTCTCCCGTTCTGGTCAGCATGCTGCCTCCCTTCGAAGCCGATTGCGGATGGGCTCGGTGCACCACGCCCATCCGCAACTATCTTATATCGTTTCGAATATACGGTCGCCGGCATCGCCCAGTCCGGGCACGATATAGTCGTCCTCGTTCAGGCCCTCATCCAAGGCGCAGGTATAGATGCGTACCTCGGGATCGGCATCGAGTACAGCCTTCACTCCCTCGGGTGCGGCGATGAGCACAACCAGTTTGATATGGCGCACACCGCGCTCCCGCAACACGGAAATGGCGCGGACGGCCGTGCCGCCCGTTGCCAGCATCGGGTCCACAACGAACACGTGGTCGTGATCCGCAATGTCCACAGGCAGCTTGTCGTAGTATTCGACCGGCCTATGCGTCTGCTGGTCGCGTGCCATGCCCAAAAATCCCACGTGGGCATTCGGAAGCAGCTCCAACACGCCGTCGAGCATGCCGATGCCCGCCCTCAACACGGCCACGACGGACACCTTATGGTGCGACAGCGTCTTGCAGTGCGCGGTGCTGATGGCGGTTTGCACATCGATATCGGACAGCGACATGTCGCGCGTGGCCTCGGCGCCCTCCAGTATCGTGAGCTGCTTCACCAGCTGGCGAAAACGGTTGCTGGGCGTCTCGACGGCGCGCAGCACGGCCAGGCGATCTTGGATAAGCGGATGGTCGACCACGGTCAGGCGGTCAGGCGTTGCAGCCATTTTGTCCTCCTCACAGAGAAAGGGTATCCGGCCAAGCATAGAGCCGGATACCCCTTTGCCTTGCATTCGATCGTCGGATGCGAACGCTTTACTTGAATTCAGGATACAGCGGATGGTTAGCCAGGATGGCGGAAACCTCCTGCGCCACGCTGTCAAGCTCAGCCTGGTCGTCATGGCCGAACACGGTGCGGGCGATGCATTTGCCCACCGTGTAGAACTCGTCCTGGTCCAAGCCGCGCGTGGTGGCGGCGGCGGATCCGACACGGATGCCGCTGGTTACGAACGGAGACAGCTTCTCGTTCGGAATGGTGTTCTTGTTCACCGTCAGGCCGACGCGTTCCAACAGCGCCTCGGCATCCTTCCCGGTGACACCGGAAGGCGTAAGGTCCACCAGGCACAGGTGGTTGTCCGTGCCGCCGGAAACCAGACGCAGGCCGCCATCCGTCATGCCGCGGCCCATGGCTGCGCAATTCTTGACCACGTTGTCGATATAGGTCTTGAATTCGGGCTTCAGCGCCTCGCCAAATGCCACAGCCTTGCCAGCGATGACATGCATGAGCGGGCCGCCCTGCGTGCCCGGGAACACGGCGCTGTTAATCTTCTTGTTCAGCTCCTCGCTGTTCGTCAGAATCATGCCGCCGCGCGGACCACGCAGCGTCTTATGCGTCGTGGTGGTGACGATGTCGGCATATGGCACCGGGCTAGGATGGGCACCCGTGGCAACCAAGCCGGCAATGTGCGCCATATCCACCATCAGGTACGCGCCCACGCTATGGGCGATATGGGCCATGCGCTCGAAATCGATGACACGCGGGTAGGCGGAAGCGCCGCCGACGATGACCTTCGGCTGGAATTCCTTTGCCTTCGCCTCCATGTCCTCGTAGTCAATGCGTTCTTCGTCGTTCAGACCGTACGAGACCACGTTGTACAGCTTGCCGGAGAAATTCGCCTTCGAACCGTGCGTCAGATGGCCACCGTTATCCAGACTCATGCCCAGGATGGTATCGCCGGGCTTGATAATGGCGGCGTATGCAGCATAGTTCGCCTGTGCGCCGGAATGCGGCTGCACGTTCGCGAACTTCGCACCAAACAGCTCTTTTGCACGGTCGCGAGCAAGGTCCTCGACGATATCGACCTTCTCGCAGCCGCCGTAATAGCGGTGCCCGGGATAGCCCTCGGCGTACTTGTTCGTCAGAACGCTGCCCATGGCTTCCATCACGGACGGGGAAACCACGTTCTCGGACGCGATGAGCTCGATGGTACCGCGCTGGCGATCCAGTTCCTGCTGGATGGCATCGGCCACAGCAGGGTCGGTCTGGGAGAGATAGGTCAGGGACATGGAAATCCTTCTTTCTTAATGAGAGGGGTGTTGGCACGGTGTGCGCACCTGCCCATGCTAGCATTCGATGTTCCCCGCGCCGCGAACCGACGCGGAAAATGCATTCCTACAGCGGACGAGTGGCCTCAAGCGGCAGAATCTTCGCCAGGCGCTTCGCGTGACGCCCGCCTTCGAACTCCGTGTTCAGGAATGTATCGATAATCTTCTTGTTCGTTTCCAGGTCAACGAAGCGGCCGGACAGCGCCGCCACATTCGCATCGTTGTGTGCGCGCGCCAACTCCGCGAACTCCGTGCTGGTCAGATTCGCGCAGCGAATCTTCGGCAACTTGTTCGCAACGATGGACATACCGATGCCGGTGCCGCAGATCAGAATGCCGCGGTCCGCGCGGTCGAACGCCACGTCCATGCCCACCTTGATGGCATAATCCGGATAATCCACGCGCTCGTCCGAATTCGGCCCGCGGTCGATGACCTCATAGCCCTTCTCCTGCAAGTAGGATACAAGCTGCTGCTTCTGCTCGAAGCCCGCATGATCGCTTCCGATGCTGATCCTCATTCGCCGTTCCTCCTCTTCCCGCCGGCGCTGCAGCGGAATGTTTGCGCGGCACGAAACCGCCTGCTCATTCTTACATGGTGCATTGTAGTCGTGACCGTTAGTGCATGCGCGTTCGGTTGATGCACCGGTGCCAGCCCTCCAAAAGACCTTCACGAACGGCCGGATCCATATGCTCGCAGAAGCGAGTGCCCTCGCCCCGCAGGCTGCGCAGTTCGTCGCAGTCCTTCCAGAAACCTGTGGAGAGCCCCGCCAGGTACGCCGCGCCCATGGCCGTGCTCTCCGTGTTCGACGGACGAACCACCTGCACGTCCGAAAGGCGCGATTGGAACGTCATGAGGCTGTCGTTCCTGCTGGCGCCGCCGTCCACGGCAAGCGCGCAGATAGGCATGCCGGAGTCTGCCTCCATGGCGCCGATGAGGTCGTTCACCTGGTATGCCAGCGACTCCAGGCTGGCGCGCACGATATGTGCGCGGGTCGTGCCACGCGTCAGGCCGTATATGGCGCCGCGCGCCTGGGCATCCCAGTACGGCGCGCCCAACCCCGTGAACGCCGGCACCACGTACACGCCGCCTGCATCCGGCACGGAATTCGCCAGCAGCTCCACCTCGGCAACAGAATCCACCAGACCGGCTTCCTCCACGAGCCATTGGATAAGGGCGCCAGCCATGAAAACGCTGCCCTCCAGCACGTATTCGATATGGTCGACGGAAGGCGGCGTTGCCGCGATGCTGGTGACCAGGCCGTTTTGCGACGAAACGGCGTCCGCCCCGGTGTTCATGAGCAGAAAGCACCCGGTGCCATATGTGTTCTTCGCCTCGCCTGCGTCGAAGCAGCACTGCCCGAACAGCGCCGCCTGCTGGTCACCCGCGACGCCGCGTATGGGGATGTCGCCCGCGATGCTGGGATGCGCCGTCCAGCCGAAATCGCCCGAGGAGGGGCGCACTTCCGGCAGCATATCCTGTGGGATGCCGAACAATCGGCACAACCAGGGATCCCACGTGCCGGAATGGATGTCGAACAGCATAGTTCGGCTGGCGTTCGTGACGTCTGTGGCATGCACGCGACCGCCGGTCAGATTCCAGACCAGCCAGCAGTCCACGGTGCCAAACAGCAAATCGCCGGCCTCCGCGCGCTCCCGCGCGCCGGGCACGTTGTCCAGCATCCACTTGATCTTGCTGGCGCTGAAATACGCATCCGGGACCAGCCCGGTGGTCTCCTTGATGCGCGTGCGCACAATCGGATCGGCGCAGATGCGCTCCACGATGGGAGCAGTGCGGCGGCATTGCCAGACAATGGCATGGCACAGCGGCTGGCCCGTGTTGCGGTCCCAGACTACCGTGGTCTCGCGTTGGTTCGTGATGCCGATGCTGTCGATGTCGGACGGCTGCAGGCCGTTGCGCACCAACAGGTCCGTGAACACGGACAGCTGCGTGGCAAGGATCTCCTGCGCATCGTGCTCCACCCATCCCGGCTGCGGAAAGTACTGGTGGAACGGCGCCTGCGAGATATCCCTCACCGTACCGGCCTTGTCTATCAATACCGCGCGCGAACTGGTGGTTCCCTGATCGAACGCCACGATATAATCCCTCATCGGAGGCCTCCCCTTTCCTCTGCCGGCCCTGCTGCGTTGACGGCATCCACCACCTGCTGCGCCGTTACAGCGCCTTGGCGCAGCACGTTCGGCATGTCGCCCGTGCAATCCACGACCGTGGAGGGAACGCCGCTCTTCTGCTGCGCGTCATCCAATGCCACCGGCACACGGGATGCAAGCGCAGGGTCTATGTCTGAAAAACGCATGGGCGCCGGGTCGCCAGACGGATTCGCGGACGTGCAAGCAAGCGGCGATGCCGTCCGACTGATAATGCGAAGCACCAGCGAGTCGTCCGGCATGCGCAGGCCGATGGTGCGCTCTGCAGACGAGTACGCCAGCGGCACCTGTTCTCCCGCGCGAACGATCAGCGTCAGGGGGCCGGGCCAGTACCGTCGCGCCAGCGCGCGGGCATACGCGGGCACATCCGTTCCGAATACTTCCAAATCACCCACGCCGCCCACGAGCCAGGCGACGGGTTTCGAGAACGGCCGTCCCTTCAGACGGTACAGCACATCGGGTCCGTCTGCATACTGCGGCGCCACTGCCAGGCCGAATACCGTATCCGTCGGCAATATGACCGGTTCTCCGCGCCGCAGTGCAGCGACTGCATCATCTTCGCGCAACACGGCGCTGCCGTTATCGACCATGATTGCACCTCTCTCTTCCCCTTTATCCGCGTTACCCGCTTTCGCCCGTCTGCCAAACATGCCCGTCCAGACGGCTGCTGCAGCGAATGGGACCGCCAAATACGACCGAAGCGCGCAGGAGTCGCAGGCACCGACAACCGAATGACCGGCGAAGATGGCCTGCAGACCGGGCTACTTGTCCTTCGGCTCTTCCTTTTTACTGCGGCGGGGCAACTTCGGCGGCTCCATGTTCGCGATGGAATCGGGCGTGATGAGCTGATCGAACACCTGGCGGCGCGCATACAGCCACACCGCAAGCGCGATAACGACGATAGCCACCTTGATGGTGTCGTAGAACAGGAATTCCGCAGCCGCCACCAGCACCAGCAGGACCTCCGTGATGGCCCATGCCGTACGGAAGCGCATGACCAAACCCACGGCCAGCACCAGCAGGGCAATGCCCACCACGATGAGCGTGGGGCCCATGAACAGGTCGCCGAAGCTGATCCACTCCACCAGCGCCTGGTAGGGCTCGAACAGCGACGGGATGAAGTTCAAGCCGATGTTCACCAGCCCGACGATACCCACCAGCGTGCCGGCGATCCAGCCAATGTCCTTCGCCTTCTGCTCCAGCGATGGGTTCTTCTTTCCTACGAAGAAGTCCGTCTGGGACAGCAGCAGCGCGCCGATGCCGAACGGAATCCAGAACATGACACCGCGGTAGACCAACGCGATCGTGGCACCAAGCGCCGCATCACCGCCTCCTCCGGCAACAGCCGCGATGATGACGGCTTCGACAACGCCGACTCCCTGGGGCGTGGGGCTCAAGATGACGGAGATGGCCGCCAAGGCGAATGCCGCAACAAGTACCGGCACATTCGTATAGCCGAAGGCGAAACCGACGGCGACCAGGCAGAGCATGTTCGTGATGGCGGAAAGCGACGCCCACGACACCGTCACGGCCGTGCCCTGCGGGTTATGCACCAGGATGCGCGCCGATTTGATGATGGAATCCGCCGTGGCGGAACCCCAAGCGGCAGGCAGGGAGCGATGGAAATGGGAGATAATCTTGTTGATCCAGCGGTCCAGGAAGTCAAACAGACGGTACAGCAGGTCCGGCTTGAAGTAACCGATGATAAACATGCTGGACAAGATGGCCAGTGTGCCCGCCAGAAGCAGACCGCCTACGACGAACAGTACATTCACCGTGCCGCTGACCGTCATAGTTATAAAGCCGATGACGGAGATGACGAAGATGGCAGCGAAATAACCGACCTGCGAAAGTATGGCACCGGACGTAGCGGTGCCCAGGCTTGCCCCCTTACGATGCAGGTCATCCACAATGAAGGCCACACCCGTCGCGCCGCCGAACAGGCAAAACGTATTGATGAACACAATGCTAAAAATCAGGACGATATTATCCCACAACGAGGTTTTATCGAATCCGATGGCAGAGAACGCCGTCTTATACGACTCCGCCTGCGTCAAATGACGCACAAGCATGAGGATGACGGCGATGACAAGCGGCACCACGGCACCGGTGGCCAGCGCCGATGCGAAATCATTCAGCATGTCGGCGTTCGCAAGCAGCACACAGCAGGCCACGATGCACACTATGATGAGGATGGCTTTTTTCATGCAGCTCTCTCAGGCATGGATGTCTGGCAGACTTTTCCGTTCATAACTTTGCAATCATAGCATCTTTACCGCAGGGTCCGCGTCGAATGCGGAACGTGAACAACCCGTGAAGATATGACCGCAATACAACCAGAAGCGCATTCGAGGAAATGGTCAACCCGTGAAAACTGCATGCGCACGCATCATTTCCGACGAAACCATGGACGAATTTCTATATAGTGTTTCGAACATGAAGAAGTCAGAAGCATTGAATATCCTGGGGCTCTCCGGCAATCCGACGGAAGAGGAAATCAAAAAAGCCCATCGCAAGAAAGTGATCGAAAATCATCCCGATCGCTTCCAAGACCCTGCCAAAAAAGCGGCGGCAGAAGAGCGCACGAAGCTGATCAACGAGGCGCGCGATGTGCTGGAACGCGGAAACTGGGACCCCGAGTTCAGCTCGACTTCCTATAACCGCCCTTACGGCAACCCGTACGGGAACCCCTATCGCGGCGGAGGCTACTACCGTCCAACGGGCGGTGGACAGAACCAGGACAATCCCTTCGGGTTCGACCCGAACTTCTGGGTGCAATGGGAACAAGCCAGCCGCGGCAACGGAACGGACAGCGGGCAACATACTTACGACCCGTTCAACAACCCGTTCTCGGCGCAGCAGACCACTCAAAGCACCGCGGAACGCGCGAAGGCCGTAGCGGAACGCGATATGCGCATCGGGTTCGGCATGCTGGCAGTCAAGCTGGTGGCCTGCGGGCTGCTGGCGCTGCAGGGTGCCTGGCTCGGCGCCATGGTTGTATGGTCTATCCTGAGCTTCATCGTGGCAGGTTCGAACCGCCTGGGCGGCAACGCAAGCGGCTGCTTGTGGCTGATCCTGCTGCCCCTGTTCATGTACTTCCCCACCATGATCGCCATCTTGTCCTACAACCAGAGTCCGGCGAACGTCCCCGTCATCGTGGCAGTGGCCATCATCTTCGTTTGGGGTCTGTACTACGATGTCCGTGACCTTCGCGAGGCCGTCCGCCGCTGGCGCGTGACCACGGGCAAGAAGTCTCCGGGCGAAAAACGCGCGGGCAAACGGCGTGCACGCAAGGAAGCCCGCGCCAAGAAAAAGGCCGCAAAGCAGAAATAGCCTTCTTCGCCCAACGCCCGCTTCATCGGCAACACAAAAGAAGAACGGACAGCCTATCTGCTGCCCGTTCTTCTTTCATCCCTATTCTATTGTCCCCTGCCGTCTAACGCCCGGTCACTTCACCGATGGATAGAATGTCGCCTCATCGAACACCTGCTCGACGCACTTGCCGTCGATGAAGGGAAGCTGCAAAAATTCGCTTACCGTGGGCACCAGATCGCTGCAATCGACATAATGGCCCTTGTCGTTTACCCGCGAGGTGTCCTGGGCACGCCAATGGTGCTCGTTCACATCGGTCAGATAGTACTCCCTGCCGGCAACCTCCATGTACGCAGAGTGATTCGCACGCAGATACGTGGCAAGATCATCGCGGGAGATATCCAAAGCCTGCTCAGCCTTAACACCCATGGCCCATCCTTTCGTACGGAGCCTCTCATGCTTCGACTATAGCAAGAATCCCCCATCCGACAGAAGGGACGGGGGATATGACCTACTACACAATAGCCTGTATCTGGGTAACGCTTCTGAACAGTGTCGCACCCGCTTGGGAGCGACACACAGAAACCTATTCGCCCCAGATGAAATTATCGATCAGGCGCGTCTTGCCAATGTAGACGGCAATGGCGCACAGGGCGGGTTTGCCGTCCTCAATGCGATCGATCTGCACGATGTCGTTGAAGTCGACCAGTTTCACGTAGTCGATCTTCGCCAGCGGCTCAGTTTCGATGATGGCGCGCATAGCCTCAAGGATGGGCTTCGCCTCGCGCTCGCCGTCTTCCACCATCTGCTTGCCGGCAAAAATGGCGCGGGACAGACACAACGCCGCCTTGCGCTCTTCGGAGGACAGATACGTGTTGCGCGAGCTCTTCGCCAGGCCGTCCTCCTCGCGGACGATGGGACATCCCACGATCTCCAGGTTGAAGTTCAGGTCGCGCACCATGCGGCGCAGGACCGCCAGCTGCTGGGCGTCCTTTTGACCGTAATATGCGCGATCGGGCTGTACGATGTTAAAGAACTTTGCGCAGACCGTGCACACGCCGCTGAAATGGATGGGGCGCGTGAGGCCGCACAGCTCGTTCGTCAGGCCGTTCATATCGATGTACGTCACGTTGTCCGGATAGTACATCTCGGATGGTTCGGGATGGAACAGCAGGTCGGCTCCGTTATCCTGAGCCAGCTTGGCATCGCGGTCCAAATCGCGCGGATAGGATTCCAGATCCTCTGTGGGGCCGAACTGCGTCGGATTCACGAAATCCGTGACCACGACGCGGTCGTTTTCCTGGTTTGCACGCGCAATCAAGCTTGCGTGGCCCTCATGCAAGAAGCCCATGGTGGTCACCAGGCCCACGGTAAGGCCTTCTTGACGCCAGGCTTTCACCGCCGCGCGGACTTCGGGAATGGTTTCGACGATCTGCATGCTTGTATTAACCCCTCTTCACCTGTTCGACGAGTTCGTCCATGACCTCATCGTCAATCTTGTACGTATGCTCGGGCGCCGGGAACGCACCGCTCTTGACTTCCTCGATGTATTTGCCGTACGCCTCCTTGATGATATCGCCAACATGGGCGTACTGCTTGACGAATTTCGGCACGAAACCGCCGCCGAACATGTCCAGCAGATCCTGGCATACCAGCACCTGGCCATCGCATCCGTTGCCGGCACCGATGCCGATGGTGGGAATGTCCAGCTGCTCGGAGATGAACGTGCCCAGCTTTGCGGGAATACCTTCCAAGACCACCGAGAACGCCCCGGCCTCCTGGACCTTCAGCGCGTCTTCCACAAGCTGCTTCGCCGCATCCACGCTCTTGCCCTGCACTTTGAAACCGCCGAACACATTGGACGACTGGGGCGTCAACCCGATATGGCCCTGAACGGGAATGCCATTCGTGGTCATGGCTTTGATCTGGGCGGCAACGCGCGCGCCGCCTTCCAGCTTCACGGCGTTCGCACGGCCCTCCTTCATCAGGCGGGCGGCATTGCGCAGGCCGTCTTCGACCGAGATCTCGTACGACATGAACGGCATATCGCAGACCACCAGCGTATCGCTGGTCGCGCGCGCTACGGCTGCGCAATGGTGAATCATATCCTCCATGGTCACGGAGATAGTGTCCTCATAACCCAGCATGGTCATGCCCAGCGAATCGCCGACGAGGATCATGTTGATGCCCGCCTGCTCCGCCAGCTTCGCCATGGAGAAATCGTACGAGGTCACCATTGTGATCTTGTCTCCGTCGAGCTTCTGCTGCTTGATCGTGAGCACTGTATTCTTAGCCATTATCCGACCTTTCCGCCCCTCCGTTTTCCGGAAGGCACATGGGGCAGGCGCCCCTTCTTATTATCGCGTGACGCTTCAGCATCGCGCCGATGCCAGAATCCGCACCTCAGGCGCGGGCATGCTTCGCAGCGGCGATATCATACAACACGCTTGTGAGCTGCTCATAGATAATCCGGTCGCGCCCTTCCAGGCAGGCAAGGTGCTTTTCGATGGTAGCCGCGTCGCCGCGTTCGGCGGGACCCGTAAGCGAATCCACGATGCCATCCGTCACGATATGCTCTGCATTGCCCATGAACAGCGGACACAACGCCTTCTCCGCCGCGTTGCGAGAAAAACCGCACTGCACCAGCTGATCTGCTGCCGTGCTGTACAGCCCCACCACCAGGTTGCTTGCCATGACGGCGGCCGCATGGTAACGCACCTTGTCCTGCGCGTCTATGATTTGAACGGTATTACCCACGCCGCGCATGAAGTCCACGATGCCGTTGATATGCGCTGCGCTGCCTTCCACCGTGAAGAACGCGTCTCCCAGCTCCCGGTACGACTCGTATTTCGAGCTAATCGCATACAGCGGATGGATGGAATAGCCCCATCCTCCCAGTTCCTCAATACCATCGAACACCGTCGAGGGAAGCGCGCCGCTGCAATGGCAGATGCTCTTACGCGAGAGGTCCACAGCGCCTTCGCGCGTCATCTGGGCAATCTCATGCCAAACTTGGGCGATGCGGTCGTCGGGAACGGTAAGGAACACCAAATCAGAAGCAGCAATGAGATCCGCCTTGTCCGCATATGCACGGCCGCCGGCGAAAGCGGCCGCTTCCTGGGCGGATGATACGCCGGTGCTGGTGTATCCGACAATTTCCACGCCGTGTTGGGCCAGATACTTCCCCATTGAGAAGCCAACCTTGCCTGCACCGATGAATCCAACTTTCACGTTTGTCTCCCTATCTGTCGGCGCCCTTCGATATGGCACGGACGCCCGGTGCGCACCCGCTCATTCCGCCTACGACCGATCAAATCTCGGCATCGTCGCATCAGCGAGGGGATTCCTGCCCGAAAAGTATGGCGCATTTCTGCCAGCCCGTTGGGATATATCCGCTAAATAACCTGATATGGCTACTTAGCATCACAATATATTGAGTCAATTTATGCAATGAAAATCAATATGGCGTGGATAACAGCCCTATATTTCAGAATTGTTACACAGATAGGCGGATACGCGCGAGCGCTGTGCACTCCGCGCGTATCCGCCTATCGCAACGGTTCCTGTCGCATTCTCCTACTCGATGACGAGGTTCTCCTTCGTGGATTCCCGGCCGTTGAAATGAAACGAGTTCAACACGGGCTCGTCTTCCCTAAGACTCAAAATGAGATAGCTGGCGGAGTGATCGTATGCCAGGCGCTTGTCCTCTTCGGACTGCCGCGACGGCGTCTCCGGGTGCGAATGGAAATTGCCGATCATGGCAAGGCCCCGCATCCGCGCATCCTTCACCGCTGCCAGCTGGTCGCGCGGGTCGATGGTGAAGTGCACGTTCGTATGGTCCGTGTTCTCGCACGGGTACACGCGCTCGACGGTCTTCACATTGCCCTGTATGCGGCCCGCCAGCAGGCCGCATGCTTCTTCCGGCAGGCAGGCGCGTGCGTGCACGAGTATCTGCTCGTACGCAGCCTGGGGCAGCTTCACGGTATACATGAACCCACCCCTATGCGTGCGACTTCATATCGCAAGCAGTCTGCTCGTAGTCGATGGAGCGGTCGATGGTGGGATGGTCGCCGCAGACGGCGCAGCGCGGGTCGCGGGAGATTTTCACCGTGCGGAATTCCATCTTCAACGCATCGTACGTCATCAGACGTCCCGTCAGAAGCTGGCCCACGCCCGTAATGTATTTGATAGTCTCCATGGCCTGCAGACTGCCGATGACACCGCCCATAGCGCCGATGACGCCCGCCTGGCTGCACGTGGGAACCGCATCGGCCGGCGGCGGCGTCTGGAACACGCAGCGGTAGCAGGGGCCCTGACCCGGCACATACGTCATGAGCTGCCCGCTGAAGCGAATGATACCCGCATGGGAAAACGGCTTGCCGGCAAGCACGCACGCATCGTTGATCAGGAACTTCGCTGGGAAATTGTCCGTCCCGTCCACGATGAAGTCATATGGCTCAATCAGGTCTATGATGTTGTACGAGCTCACGAACTCCTGGTACGTGTTGACCGTGATATCCGGGTTGATGGCACGCATCTTGTTCGCAGCGGATTCCACTTTCGGAATACCGACATCCGGCGTGGTGTGGATGACCTGGCGCTGCAGGTTCGACAGGTCCACCACGTCCGCGTCGGCGATGCCGATGGTGCCCACGCCCGCCGCAGCAAGATACAGCGCAACCGGCGCACCCAGGCCGCCGGCGCCGATAATCAACACCTTCGCGTTGTTGATCTTCTTCTGGCCCTTGATGCCGACCTGCTTCAGGATGATGTGGCGCGAATAGCGCTCCAGCTGTTCGTTCGTGAACGCCATCTAGCAGGCACCCCCGCCCATGAAATACAGGAATTCCACCACGTCCCCGTCCTTGATGACCGTGGTGTCGAAATCGTCCGAGCGGACGAACTCGTCGTTGAGGGAGACCGTGACGTACAGCGGATTGTCCAACTCCTCCGCGTCGATGAGCTGCTTGACCGTCAGGCCGTCGTCGTACGTCTTCTTCTCACCGGCAACTGTAATCTGCATGTTAATTACCTTTCTCCCGTGACGTTGCTATTCGTCATCCTCGCCTTTGCGCACCAGCATGGTGTACGTGCCGTCGCCGTTGTCCGACAGCTTCAGCACCTGATGGCCCTGCTCCTTGCATGAGCGGGGCACGTTCTGCAGCGGCTCGCCATCCGCCAGCCGGACGGACAGCACATCGCCGGTATCCAATTCCTCGAGCGCGACCTTCGTTTTCACGAAGGTAACCGGGCACACCACGTCCGTGATATCCACGCTATCCGCAATTTCGAAATCAGCCATTGAAAGCCTCCTTGATCGTCTTGTTGAATTCCACGCGGCCGGTCCGCTCCAGCAGCTTACCGAAGCGCTCGCCCGCCACGCCGTGGTCACGGAAGTACCCGATAGCCGCATCCGTCACGCGGAACAGCTGCTCTTCGTCTTCTACCACGGGAATGGCCGGCTGCCCCTTGATGAGCTGGCTGCCGAACTGGCCGCCGAAGAACAGCGAATAGCCCGGCTTGGTTTCCCAGGCATCCGTGGGACACGCCTTCGCGCAGCGGCCGCAGCTGACGCACTTGCCGTAGTCCAACACCACTTTGTCGTCTTCCAAATGAAGCGCATCGTCACGGCAAGCCTTTTCGCAGATGCCGCATGCAATGCACGGGTCGGGCAGCCACTTCACCTTCAGGGCGCCCTTGATGCCCACGTCGTTCTCCTCCGCCTTCAGGCAGTTGTTCGCGCATCCCGTGACGCCGAACTTGAACTTATGCGGCATCTCCACGCCGTAATAACGCTTGTCCAGCTTCTGCGCGATATCCTGCGCATCGATGCTGGCCGACGGGCATACCGTGTTGCCCTGGCATGCCGTGACCGTACGGGCGCGCGGCCCGCATACGCCCGGGCGCAGGCCGTACTGCGCCAGCTCTGCGCGGATGGCCTCCACGTCCTCCAGGCGCACGAAGGGAATCTCGACGCCCTGGCGCGCGGTCAGATGCACCGTGCCGTTGCCGTACTTGTCCGCCACGGCGGAGATGGAGCGCAGGTTCTCGGCGCTCAGTGCGCCACCGACCACGTGCAGGCGCAGCGAGAAGCGGTTCTTCTGCTTCTGGCGCATGAAACCCCCGCGTTTCAGCGTGGCATAATCTACCTTCTCGGTCATTTCTCCTCCTCGATCTTCCGAAGCGCAGCGTCGAAGTCCGCAATCAGGTCCGCGACATCCTCCAACCCCACGCATACGCGAACCATGTCCGGGAACACGCCGGATGCCTCCTGCTCCTGCGGGCTCAAATGCGCCGCGATGGTGGTGGCGGGATGCACCACCAGCGTCCGCGCATCGCCGATGTTCGAGACGATGGATGCCAGCTCCAAGGCGTTCAGGAACGCGAATGCCCGTTCCTTCGTTCCCAACCGCAGCGTGAAGATGCCGCCGAACATCCCGTTGAACTGCCGCTCTGCCAGATCATGTCCGGGGTCGTCCGACAATCCCGGATAGCGGACGCTGAACCCGCCCGCGGCGGGGTCCTCCCCCCCCGGCGCCGGCCGCACGACTTTGCCGCCCCGCAGGTCAATGGCTGGGAATAGCTGCATATTATTACTCCTAATCTAAGGCTTTCCTTCATACAACCTCTCCGTCTGCACCTTCGGTGCAGCCACCTCTCCTAGTAGGAGAGGCTTTGGCATTTCGTGAAGCTTCGCCTCTTCGCCAGAGGCTCCCCTACTAGGGGAGCTGTC
>OGOS01000476.1_pt1 | contig 33019 bp, 23 predicted proteins | sample 1552701 | NCBI WGS metagenome assembly OGOS01 (sample SAMEA2580128, study PRJEB22360) | human gut metagenome | biome: human gut; feature: human-associated habitat; material: faeces | place: Denmark | collected 2008/2010
AAAGCCCTATTTCTCTTGATTTTTCAGCATTTTTATTGAATTTTGCTTGACATTGACGGGCTTTTACATTACAATCAATATGCTATTTTCCGAAAGGAAGGCGCATTTTTTATGCGCCCAAATGTTGAAAAATATGTTTACCTTTTTATATAAGAAGGTTTAGAGAAGGAGGTGCCTTTCCATGAAGATGACATTTCAGCCTAAAAAGCGTTCCCATTCCAAGGTTCACGGTTTCAGAGCCAGAATGAGTACTCCTGGTGGAAGAAAAGTTTTAGCAGCAAGACGTGCAAAAGGAAGAAAGAAATTATCCGCATAGGTCACAGCAATGTGACCTTTTTTTCTCTTAACTTTCACGGTTGGAGGAGTGCATGCAGTTTTCGGAATCATTAAAAAATAATCAGCAGTTCCGTTTTGTGTACAAGAATGGCAGATCTTATGCCAACAAGTACTTTATCATGTATGTGAAGGAAAATGGCCTTGATAAGAACAGAATCGGAATCAGTGTAAGTAAAAAAGTCGGTAATAGTGTCGTAAGACATAGAATTACCCGACTGGTCAGAGAAAGTTACAGATTACATGAAAGTGTATTCAATAGTGGTTTGGATATGGTAATCATTGCAAGACCGGCCGCAGCTTCTATAGGATATGAAGAAGCGGAAAGTGCGCTGCTGCATCTTGCAAAACTTCATCATCTGATAAAAATCTATTTTTATCAGGATTAAATAAAATTTGTATATGAAAAAATTAGTTATAGCCATGATTAGGTTCTATCAGAAATATATCTCACCGTACAAAGGTACGAAGTGTCCTTATGTTCCCAGTTGTTCTCAATATGGTCTGGAAGCCATTGAAAAATATGGTGTGATCAAGGGAGGACTTCTGGCTGCATGGAGAATTCTTCGATGTAATCCTTTCTCTAAAGGAGGATATGATCCTGTACCTTGAGAATATCCGATAGAAGGTGGCAAATATTAGGAGGATAAATGAACGGTATTCTTTTGACACAGAATTCCACATTCATTATTGGACAGGTAGCCTGGCTGCTTGGTAAGATAATGGAAGGAATCTTCGAAGTTCTGAACATGATCGGTATTCCTAATATCGGTCTCGCAATCATCCTTTTTACAATTGTTGTGAACCTGTTGATGATGCCTCTTACCATCAAACAGCAGAAATTCTCCAAACTTTCTGCTAAAATGAATCCCGAGATTCAGGCAATTCAGGCAAAATACAAGAATCGTAAGGATCAGGATGCACAGCTGGCACAGAATCAGGAAATTCAGGCAGTTTATGCCAAGTATGGAGTATCTCCTACAGGCAGCTGTCTGTATATGCTGATCCAGATGCCTATTCTGTTTGCTCTGTATCAGGTTATTTACCGAATTCCTGCTTACGTTGGAAGTGTAAAGAACATTTTTACTGGTGTAGTTGACAACCTGCTAGCTGTAAACGGATACACAGATATCCTGCAGCAGTTTATCACAGACCATTCCATGACACGAGTGCGTCTCGTTATGGACAGTGCCGGAAATGCTACAAGTAACTCGATTGTTGATTTTCTGTATGCACTTTCTCCTTCCCAGTGGAAAGAGCTGGCACAGATGGATCAGTTTTCAGGATTTTCTGATGCGATCACAAAAGCATCCGGCAATATTTCCAAGATGCAGGGCTTCTGTGGACTGAATATCGCAGACCAGCCGCTGTACTATATCATGGAATTCTTCAAAAATCATGGTTCTCTGTTACTTGCGATCGTAGCACTTCTGATCCCGGTTCTTGCATGGGCAACTCAGATGCTGAACCTGAAGCTTATGCCACAGGCTGCAACACAGCCGGCAGACGGAAATGATCAGGCCAGCGCAATGGCAAACTCCATGAAAACCATGAACATGGTCATGCCTCTGATGTCTGCATTCTTCTGTTTCACATTCCCGGTTGGTCTTGGTATCTACTGGATCGCCAGTGCTGTCGTTCGAAGTGCCCAGCAGTTTGCGATCAATCGTCATCTTGATAAGATGAACATTGATGATCTGGTTAATGAGAATATGAAGAAGATCGAAGCGAAGCGTGCGAAGGAAGGACTTCCGCCGCAGAAGATCACCAATCAGGCTCATCAGTCCGCCAAGAATATCAATAAACCTGTGATCAATAAGGGCAACAGCGGAAACAATGGTGCTTCAGACAGAGCACAGAAGGTTGATACTGCTTATGAGAAGGCAAGAAGTGCAAAACCGGGCAGCATCACAGCTAAAGCAAATCTCGTAAGAGACTTTGATGAGAGAAATAAGAAGAAATAATCAGGAACGGAGGGGTTCGTAATGGAGGATTACATTCAGTTTTCAGCAAAAACAAAGAATGAAGCTATCACAAAAGCGTGTCTTGAGCTTGGAACTTCCAGTGACCAGCTTGATATTCAGGTTATCAGTGAAGGCAGCTCCGGATTCTTCGGAATCGGCAGCAAACCTGCCGTGATCAAAGTTCGCAGAATCGAGCCAGTTTCTGATATGCAGGAAATCGATGAACTGGTAGAGTCCGTGAAACTGGACGCTATCAAAGAAGAGAAGAAATTAGAAAAGCCTTTTACTCCGGATGTAAAGAAAGAATCTGCACCGAAAGCAGCTCCTGCAGAGGAGAAGAAGCCGGTGAAGAAAGAAGCTGTACAGGTGGAGAAGGCATCCGAAGAAGCACCTGCAAAGGCAGCAGCGCCAAAGGAAAGACCTGCAAGGGATTTCCAGGGCAAAGCAAAGCCTGCACGTGAGAAACAGCCAAGAGCTCCAAAGGAGCGTCAGCCGAAGGAAACACGTGAGAGAGCACCGAAGCAGGGCAGACCGATAGAGATCCTCAGCGATCCGGAGAAGATCAGAGAGGTTGAGGAGAGAGCAGTCGTATTTCTTCGTGACGTATTCGGCTCCATGGATCTTGGAGAAGTGGAGATCACATCGAAATACAACACTGCAGACGGTTCTCTGGATGTGGATTTTGAAGGTGAGGATATGGGTATCCTCATCGGAAAAAGAGGCCAGACACTGGATTCTCTTCAGTATCTGACAAGCCTTGTGGTAAACAAAGGCGAGTCTACCTACATTCGTGTAAAACTCGATACCGAGGACTACAGACGCCGTCGTAAGGAAACTCTGGAGAACCTTGCAAGAGGAATCGCCTTCAAGGTAAAGAAAACCAGAAAACCGGTAGTTCTGGAACCGATGAATCCGTACGAAAGAAGGATCATCCATGCATCTCTGCAGGGTAACCGCTATGTAGAGACAGTCAGTGAGGGAGAAGAACCTTACAGACATGTAGTAGTAAAACTGAAACGCAATAATTGATGATCCACCGGTAAAGCTATAAGCCGTATCCCGGAGCGTAAGCTCCGTGGGTACGGCTTTTTTGTATGGAACTGAAAATTAAAAATTATCATTGCAATCTCCGCAACAATTCTTTATAATCATTGAAGAGCAAATAACAAAAGATATTTCTGCAGCGGACATCCGGAATGCAGAGATTAGAGCGTATTTGAAAAATCATTCCCGCAATCTGCACGCCCCACTTTGCGGTATATTTTGCCCGAATTCAGTTGCCGTAGCCCGCTACGGCGCCTTCATCCGGACAAAATCTCCCACAAATTGTGACGCACATCTTGCAGAAAGCCTTTTTCAAACACGCTCTAGCATTATAAATATGGAAACTGACAGAAGATGTTATTCTAGGTGAAAGCGTGAATAACACGTGTTTTTTGCGTGTAAAAAGCTTTTCCGGAGTAACATTTTTGCGTTTAACCGGATGCTTTTATCCGAATGCTTTTATCCGTTTGACAAAGGAGAGTGAAAAATGGAAGAGACAACGATTGCTGCGATTTCCACAGCCATGAGCGCATCGGGAATCGGGATCGTCAGGATCAGTGGCCCGGAGGCTTTTGAGATCGCATCCGGAGTATACCGTTCCAAGGGTGGAAAAAAATCTCTGAAAAACGTCCCAAGCCACACCATCCATTATGGATATATTTATGATAACGAAGAAATGGTAGACGAAGTGCTGGTCATGGCCATGCGCGGACCACGGACATACACAGGAGAAGATACCATAGAAATCGATTGCCACGGCGGCGTTTTAGCCATGAAAAAGGTACTGGAAACTGTGCTGAAAAACGGAGCCATTATTGCCGAGCCGGGAGAATTTACCAAGCGTGCATTCCTCAATGGAAGGATCGATCTTTCCCAGGCAGAGGCCGTTATGGATGTGATACAGTCCAAAAATGAGTACTCATTAAAGAATTCTGTAGGACAATTAAAAGGCTCGGTCCGAAAAACTGTACAGCAGATCAGAGAAAAACTACTGTACCATATAGCGTACATTGAATCGGCATTAGACGACCCAGAGCACTATGATCTGACAGGATATTCGGAAGAATTAGAGCAGATCGTAGCAGAAGAAAAAGAAAAAATACAGAACTTGTTAAAAACAGCCGGAGACGGAAAGATCATACAGGAAGGTATCCGGACCGTGATCCTGGGTAAGCCGAACGCAGGGAAATCTTCTCTGCTGAACCTGCTTCTGGGAGAGGACAGAGCCATCGTGACCGATATCGCAGGAACCACCAGAGACGTACTGGAAGAGTATATCAACCTGCATGGGATCACATTAAAGATCGCTGACACAGCCGGAATCCGTCAGACAGAAGACATCGTAGAGAAAATCGGTGTATCCAAAGCCAAAGAAATGGCAGCAGACGCAGACCTGATCCTCTATGTCGTAGATTCCTCCGTACCGTTAGATGAAAACGACGAAGAAATCATAAAAATTTTGCAAGAGAAAAAGACAATTGTCCTCTACAGCAAGACAGACCTTGAATCTGCTATAGATATAGAGGATTTAAAGAGCAGAATAAACCAGCCGGTGATCCCAATCTCCGCAAAAGAAGAAACCGGGATTACAGACCTGGAAGAAAAAATCCGGGAAATGTTCTTCAGTGGGGAGATTGACTTCAATGATGAAGTCTACATCACCAATGAACGCCACAGACAGGAGCTTTTAAAAGCACAGGAAAGTCTTTCTCTGGTAGAAAATAGCATAGAAAGCGGAATGCCGGAGGATTTTTATTCCATAGACCTGACAGATGCATACGAAAGTCTGGGACGGATTCTGGGAGAATCACTTGGGGAAGACCTTGTTAATGAGATATTTTCTAAATTTTGTATGGGGAAATAATAACCGCATGGGCTGCGGAGGCCCCGGCCGAATGGCCGCATAGATTGCGGAATCCCGGCCGTATATGCCGCATGGATTGCGGAACTCCGGTCGTATAACCGCATGGGCTGCGGAGGCCCCGGCCGAATGCCCGTATGGATTGCGGAACTCCGGCCGTATATGCCACATGGATTGCGGAACTCCGGTCGTATATGCCGCATAGGCTGCGGCCTCCGGCTGTATGGCACATAGGCTGCGGCCCCGCAGAGGGTAGATCACATTGGAATGTGAGAAAACCGCAAAGGGGCACAAGGCCGCGCCCCTCTGCACACCCCTGGGCCTTTTTTATATAGTGCAGCGATTGTGGAAAGCTGAAAGAAACTAACTTGTGTCTGTATGCTTCTGTATCGGCAATTCGACACTGAGCCGAAATATATCTAACGGAACTTTGTATATTTCTGAAGGGATATATTGTTGCATAATATAGATTGCGGAGACCCCGCCGTATATACCGCATAGATTGCGGAACTCCGGCTGTATATGCCGCATGTATTGCGGCTCCCTGCTGTACGCCACATGGACTGCAGAATTCCGCAGACGTGCACCGCACGTCGAGAACCTCATTACAGTTCCACTGCAACCCCCTCGGCACAACGTTCCGCATCCAATACCGAAGCATACAGACAAAAGTCAACACCGTACCCCACACCACAACCCAAGAACTCCTAAAAAAAAAGCCCGAGGGGTGTGCAGAGGGGCCGTGGCTTTACGGCCCCTTTGCGGTTTTCCACAGCTTCCCAAAGCAAAAAAACCAGGCCTTCTGCCAAGCAAGAAAGTAAAAATAAAACCAAAAACCAACCACACAATAAACAAAGAAAAAGAAAATCACAAAGAAAAATAAAGAAAAAGAATAAGAGAAAAAATAAAGGAGAAAAAGCATGAAAAATCTGGAACAGTTTTTCGACATCATAGTAGTAGGCGCCGGCCACGCAGGCTGTGAAGCATCACTGGCATGCGCCCGCTTAGGGCTCAACACAGTCATGTTCACAGTCAGCGTAGACAGCATCGCCCTTATGCCCTGCAACCCTAACGTAGGCGGCAGCTCCAAAGGCCATCTCGTCCGTGAGCTGGATGCTCTCGGTGGGGAAATGGGTAAAAACATAGACAAAACCTTCATCCAGTCCAAAATGCTCAACCAGTCCAAAGGCCCTGCAGTCCATTCCCTTCGTGCACAGGCCGATAAACAGGCCTACAGCACAGAAATGAGAAAGACACTGGAAAATACAGAGAACTTAACCATCCGCCAGGGTGAAGTGACCGAGCTTCTGGTAGAAGACGGGCACATCACCGGTGTAAAAACCTTCTCAGGAGCCACCTACCACGCAAAAGCTGTAGTCCTCTGTACAGGAACCTACCTCAAGGCCCGCTGCATTTACGGCGACGTCAGCAACTATACAGGACCGAACGGCCTTCAGGCAGCCAATTACCTTACGGATTCCCTGAAAAAGCTGGGGATCGAAATGTTCCGCTTCAAAACAGGAACTCCGGCCAGAATCGCCGGAAACACCATTGATTATTCTAAGATGGAAGAGCAGTTCGGAGATGAAAGAGTCGTACCGTTCTCTTTTTCCACAGACCCGGAATCTGTACAGATCGAGCAGAAATCCTGCTGGCTGACCTATACAAACGAAAAAACACACGAGATCATCCGTGCAAATCTGGACAGATCCCCCCTTTATTCCGGAATGATCGAAGGAACCGGACCACGTTACTGTCCGTCCATTGAGGATAAAGTAGTTCGTTTTGCAGACAAAAAACGCCATCAGGTATTTATTGAACCGGAAGGTCTTTACACAAATGAAATGTACATCGGCGGAATGTCCAGCTCCCTGCCGGAGGATGTCCAGTACGAGATGTACCATTCCGTACCGGGTCTGGAGAACGCCAGGATCGTAAAAAATGCTTACGCTATTGAGTATGACTGCATCAATCCGCGCCAGCTCTATCCCACACTGGAATTCAAAAAGATCAAGGGCCTTTTCAGCGGCGGACAGTTTAACGGAAGCTCAGGATATGAGGAAGCAGCCGCTCAGGGCCTCATAGCGGGAATTAATGCAGCTATGGAGGTAAAAGGCCGGGAACAGCTGATTTTGGACCGCTCAGAGGCATATATTGGCGTTCTCATCGATGATCTGGTAACAAAGGAGAACCATGAGCCGTACCGAATGATGACAAGCCGTGCTGAGTACCGTCTGCTCCTCCGCCAGGACAACGCAGATCTTCGTCTTCGCAAAAAAGGCTGGGAGGTCGGCCTGATCGATGATGAGACATACCATAAATTACAGGAAAAAGAGCGCCGGATCCAGGAAGAGATCGAGAGAGTGGAACATGCAACCGTAGGTGGTTCTGCAGAGGTACAGAGCCTTCTGGAATCTCTGAACAGTACCCTTCTGAAATCCGGAACCACCATTGCAGAGCTGATCCGTCGGCCGGAGCTTAACTATAAGGTGCTTGCACCCATCGATAAAGAAAGACCGGAGCTTCCGGAAGATGTATGTGAGCAGGTAGAGATCAACATCAAATATGATGGCTACATCCGCCGCCAGATGAAGCAGGTAGAGCAGTTTAAGAAACTGGAGCAGAAAAAGCTTCCGGAAGACATTGATTACGAAGATGTAGGAAGCCTCCGCATTGAGGCACGCCAGAAGCTGGAAGCCTACAGACCGGTGTCCATCGGTCAGGCGTCCCGTATCTCCGGTGTATCCCCGGCTGACATTTCCGTGCTTCTTGTATATCTGGAAAGCAGATCCGGACATAAACACGGATAATACAACGAATAACAATAAAACACAGAAAATAAGAGAGGAAGCTGCATGTACAATTTAGAAATCCTGGAAAAAGGCTGCGAGGAGCTTGGGATCACACTCAGTGACACGCAGAAAAACCAGTTTATCCGATTCTACGAATATCTTGTAGAAAAAAACAAAGTCATGAACCTCACCGGTATCACAGAATTTGACGAGGTTCTCGTGAAACATTTCCTGGACAGCCTCTGCTGCGTCAAGGCTGTAGATATGGGTAAAATAAAAACCGTTATGGACATCGGAACCGGCGCCGGATTCCCGGGTGTTCCCCTGAAGATTGCCTTCCCGGAGGTGGAAGCCTGTCTTCTGGATTCCCTCAATAAAAGAGTAAAATTCCTGGAAGAAACCTTTGCGCTCCTGGGCCTGGAGGGGATTTCCGCCATTCACGGAAGAGCTGAAGAATATGCAAAAAACAAAGCCTACAGAGAAAAATATGATCTCTGCGTATCCAGAGCAGTATCCGGACTTGCAACCCTGTCTGAATACTGTCTCCCGTATGTAAAAGTCGGAGGGCTTTTTGTCTCCTATAAATCCGGTTCTGTAAAGGAAGAAGCAGAAGCAGCAGAGAAAGCAGTAAAGATCCTTGGTGGAAAGATCAGGGATATTCAGTACTTTGACCTTCCAGGCTCCGAGATCGGCCGCTCCCTGGTCATTATCGAGAAGGTAAAAAATACCCCGGGCAAATATCCGAGAAAAGCCGGAACACCGCTCAGAGAGCCACTGGCATAAGATACCTCCTGTCGAACAAAGGCAAAATCTGTCCGACAGGAGATTTTTTTGTCCGGGAGTTTCACAAAATTATCACAAATTTATCCTACTTTTATCACAAATTACTTTTACACTATAATCCGATAGAGATGCCCCTGGATTCCCCCATTCTCTGTTTCATCCAGGGGCATTTTCTATTGGTATTGAAAAGACGCCAGAGTCAAGGGCTTCAGTTTCAGGACCTTTTGCCTCTGGCATCTTATAAAATGGGAAATCGATAATTAAAAAAAGTATTTCCCTGAGAATAAAAGGAGGAGAGTAAAGTGATCGAAGTAAGTAATCTGGTCAAAAAGTATGGCGATCATACTGCAGTTGACCATCTTTCCTTTCAGATCGAAAAGGGGAAAATTTACGGATTCCTGGGCCCCAACGGTGCAGGAAAATCAACAACTATGAACATGATCACAGGATACATTGCTTCCACAGAAGGAAAAGTGATGATCGATGGTCATGATATTCTGGAGGAACCGGAGGCAGCCAAGAAATGTATCGGCTATCTGCCGGAAATGCCGCCGCTCTATTTTGACATGACTGTTCTTGAGTACATGAAATTTGCGGCTGATCTGAAAAAAATCCCAAGAAACCAAAAAGACAAACAGATAAAAGAAGTCATGGATATGGTAAAGATCACAGACATGAAAGACCGTCTGATCAAAAACCTTTCCAAAGGTTATCGCCAGAGGGTGGGCCTTGCACAGGCAATCCTGGGATATCCTGAAGTGATCATCCTGGATGAGCCGACAGTAGGACTTGACCCGAAGCAGATCATCGAGATCCGTGATCTGATCAAAGGCCTGAAGCAGAAGCACACGGTTATCCTAAGCTCCCATATCCTTTCCGAGGTAAGAGCAGTGTGTGATTATGTTCTGATCATTTCCCATGGAAAGCTGGTAGCCAGCGATACACCGGATAATCTGGAACGTCTGGCAGCAGGCTCCAACAGCCTCCTTATGAAGGTAAAAGGCGAGAAAGACACGATTCGAAAAGCTCTGGAAACGATCGAAGGCGTAACCGGGGTGGAAATGTCCTATGACAGCGATGAGAAATTGTGGAAAACAAAACTTTCCATTCAGGAAAATGTGGATATCCGTGAAAAAGTCTTCTACGCTATGGCAAAAGCGAACTGTCCAATCTACGAAATGCAGGTTAAGAGAGTTTCCCTTGAGGATGTATTCCTTGAGCTTACCGAAGGAGAGAAAAAATCCGCCGGAAAACCGGAAAGCTCACAGTGGAAACCGGTAGAAGACAGATCATCGGAAGAAGAAAAAACTCAGGAAGAAAAAAACGGGGAACCAGAGAAGGCTTCTGATGAGAAAGAGGGGGATCAGTCATGACAGCGATTTTTAAAAGAGAACTGAAAAGCTATCTGACCTCCATGGTTGGATATCTCTTCATATTTTTTGTCCTGGTGCTGACCGGAATTTATTTTTCCGCATATCAGCTTTCAGGCGGCTATTCAAAATTTGAAACTACCTTAAGCGCACTGACCTTTGTGTTCTTGATCGGTGTGCCGATCCTTTCCATGCGTGTACTTGCAGAAGAGCGCAAGCAGAAAACGGATCAGCTTCTTCTGACCGCACCGGTATCTGTATGGGATATCGTATTTGGAAAATATCTTGCACTGGTAGCTGTGTTTGCCATTCCGGTCGTGATCATGTGCGTTTATCCTCTGATCATGAGTAAGTTTGGAACGATTTCCTATGCTTCCGCATACACCGGGATCCTGGGATTTTTCCTTCTGGGATGCGCGAATCTGGCGATCGGTGTATTTATGTCAGCACTTACAGAAAGCCAGGTAATTGCAGCAGTACTTACTTTTGTATTCCTGTTCGCCTTCTATATGATGAACGGAATTTCCTCATTCTTTTCACAGACCTCCATGTCAACCGCAGTGGCATTCGGACTTCTGATCGTGGCGATCGCGATCATCATTTATACCATGATCAAAAATGTCCTGATCTCTGTAGTGATCGGAGCTGTGGGAGAGATTGCCCTTGTGATCGTATACGTTGTAAAATCCAGTATTTTCCAGGGTGGTATCCAGAAGGTACTGAACGTATTTAACCTGAGCGGACATTATGATAATTTTACAAACGGCGTGTTTGACGTGACAGGAATCGTTTATTTTATTTCTGTTATTGCGATTTGCCTGTTCCTTACCATGCAGTCCATTCAGAAGAGACGCTGGAACTAGGGGGTGAAGGGAAATGAAATTCAGTGAGAAATTTAAGAAAAATAAAGGCGAGGCAGCCGTACCGGAGACAGCACAGGACTCCGGCAAAAAGAAACATAAACCGGATCCGAAAAAGCTGGTAGGCACCATCAGCAAAAAACATATCAAAAATGGTTCCTACAGCATGGCTATGGCAGCTGTCTTTATCGTGATCGTGGTTGTGATCAATATGATCGTCGGGGCGATCCCATCCAAATATTCACAGCTGGATGTAAGCTCATCCAAGCTTTACACCATCGGTGATGAAACAAAGAAGGTACTGAAGGCACTGGATAAGGATGTTACCATTTATCAGATCGCGGCAAGCGGTTCTGAGGACGACACGATCTCCAATCTGCTTTCACGTTATAAAGATGAGTCCAAGCATATTAAAGTTGAGGTGAAAGACCCTGTTGTAAATCCGAAATTTGCATCGGAATATACAACCGATGATCTTGCGTCAAACAGCCTGATCGTAGTCTGCGGCGACAGAAACAAGGTTATCAATTACAAAGATATGTATTCCTCTTCAGTAGACTATAATACCTGGCAGCAGACTACTACCGGATTTGATGGAGAAGGACAGATCACCAGTGCGATCGGTTATGTAACATCCAAGGATCTTCCGATCATGTACACCTTATCCGGACACGGAGAAAAAGATCTGGATTCCAGCTTTAAAGAAGATATCCAGAAAGCAAACATTGATATTAAGGAGCTGAACCTTCTCACAGAGGGAAAGGTTCCGGATGATGCAGACTGCCTGATGATCGTATCTCCGACCAGCGATATTTCCGAGGAAGAAAAAACAGAGCTCCTGGATTATCTGGAGGCAGGCGGAAAAGCTATGATCTTCTCGGATTATACACAGGATGATCTGCCGAACTTTGATGCGGTTCTTGAAAACTATGGTGTAAAGTGTGCAGAGGGAATCGTATTTGAGGGTGATAATCAGCATTATGGAATGCAGATGCCATATTATCTTGTACCAACAGTCAACAGCACAGATGCAAGCTCTGAGACAGCTTCTGCAGGCTCCTACGTACTGGCACCGTATGCACAGGGCATTCAGAAAACAGATGATGTAAGAGATACCGTAACCATCGACAGTATCCTGACAACCTCTGACAAGGCTTACTCCAAAACAAATATGCAGAGCAGCAATATCGAAAAGGAAGACGGAGATGTAGACGGACCGTTTGATCTTGGTGTTGCCATCACTGAGAAACTGGATGATGATAAGGAAACACAGATCGTTTACTACTCCACAGCAAATCTGATGGAGGGCCAGATAAACCAGATGGTATCCGGCGGAAATGAAAAGCTCCTTCTGGAGTCCTTAAACTGGATGACCAGCACAGACGACAGTAATTCCGTTTCTATTCCATCCAAGAGCCTTGAGTCCACAAGCCTGACAGTAACCGATTATGATGCAGCCTTCTGGAAGATCTGTACCATTGGTCTGATCCCGGGAGTGTTCCTTGTTGCAGGATTCCTGATCTGGCTTAAGAGGAGAAAAGCATAATGAAAAAATCAACCAAACTTGTTTCAGCAGTTGTTGTTCTGGCAGTTCTCGGCGGTGTTTATATGGGACTGAACACCTACGTATCCAAAGAAGAAAAGACAGAGAGCAGCGAAGAGAAAAGCAAAACAAAAGTGTTTTCCGTGAAAACGGATGACATTAAATCCCTGGAATTTATCGTAGACAAGAAGGACGTGACCTTTGAGAAAAAAGATGATTCCTGGGTGAAAAAGGATGAGACTGCTTTTCCTGTAAATCAGACAACTCTGGATTCCGCAGCTTCCGCCATCGAAACGGTGGAAGCGGACAGAGTCCTGGAGGATGTGGAGGATCTTACGGAATACGGACTGGATTCTCCATCGAACACAGTAACCGTTGATACCGCTGATGGGATAACGAGGCTCAACATCGGAGATGAGAATACGTCTACGAATCAGTATTACATTTCCAAGGATGATGATGACAGCACGGTATATGTAGTGGCAGCGGATACAGTGTCTCCGTTTATGGATTCCCTTTACGATTATGCACAGGGAGAAGATTTCCCAACAATTGATTCTTCCACAGTGAAAAAGGTCCAGGTCAGTGAGAATAAAGATTCCTATGTCCTGGAAGAAAATTCCGACGGAGCTACCTGGAATGTTTCCGGTGACGGAAGCAGCGATAAAGAGTCTGCCGATACAACGGCAGCAGGAAACGTAACCTCCGGACTTGGAAGCTTTGCATTTGACCAGTTTGTAAACTACAATGCAGAGGATCTTTCCCAGTATGGCCTTGATAAGCCCTATGCGACGATTACAGTGGATTATAAGGAAGAGGTGAAGGATGACAGCACAGACAGTACAGAATCCGGAGAAAACGATTCTACGGCCTCTGAGAGCGATTCTGAGAGCAATGACACTACTGACACGGACAGCAGCTCAGAAGATGCAGACAGCAAGACAACCACAGTGGATAAACAGCTTGTCATTTATGTTGGTGATGAGGCAGGAGATGGCAGCAGATATGTAACGGTAGATAACAAACAGATCTATACAATGTCAACGGATACACTGAGTGCAGTTATTGACAAGATGCCGTCAGATCTCTGGTCACTGATCGTCAATTATCTGTCTGTAAAAAATCTGGATCAGCTCCAGGTTACTTACGGTGAAACAACAAGTACTGTAAATGTTTCACGTGAAACATCCACAGATGATGACGGAAACGAGAAAGAAACAACAACTTATCAGCTGGATGGTAAGGAAATAGAAAGTATAACCTTTACCACCTTCTACAACAAGCTGATAAACATGGCAGGACAGAAGAGACTGACAGACGCTTATACACCGGCTGCAGACCCGGAGATGACCGCTGTATTCACAGACTCTGACAAGAACCAGACAACCGTTACCTTTTACACATATGACACAAACTATTATGCAGCTGTCGTTGGGGACAAGGTATTTCTTGTAAACAAAATGACAGTAAAAGAAATGTTCAATGCATATGAAACCATGGTAAACGGTGAAACAGAGACAGAAGCCACAGCAACACCAACAGCTGAGGCGGAAAAATAAAATATTAAGAAAATAAATAAAAACACCTTGGAGATCCGTAAATAATAAGGTGATCTCCGAATATCCGTTTGATGATCAGATATTCGGAGACACCACACAGATCAGGATTTTCCGGGGTGTTTTTATGTTGCTATTATTTTACGGTCCTTACAGATGAATAAGGTCCGTATATTTTTTTACCGTTTGTGATGCGGTATGCACGGATACGGTATTTGGTTGCGGTGCCTGGCTTTTTATCGGTGTAGGTTGTATTTTTTGTTGCATGTAAGTCTCTTATGTATGCGTAGATTTTATGTTGCAGGTAAGTCACTGTAATTGTCGCAGCTTGCTTTGCGTAACTGTGCAGGGATTTGCCTGATCAGATCTAACCAAATGAGGATGCTTTTATCCGCTTGATTTTCTGTAGCTGCTATAATAGTAGCGTGGAGAATTGGTGGAGACAACATAAAAAAACTGTACAGTTGCTCAGATGAGCTTCTGTACAGTTTTAATTTTTCTATATCTAACAGAAGGTTCGGGGGAGCTTCTGTCAGTAACTAAGTATTATGCAAGACCTCTTTCTTCCAGCCAGTCGAAGAGAACAACTTTTTCTGCTTTCTTTCTCTTGGTCATGTGATTGAACTGAAGGATTGTCAGGATCGTGAAGATCACTAACAGTGCAACCATTACAATAATGGAAGTGGTAATGCTCCGGCCACCGCTGATCGTTGCACGGAATGCGTCGACCGTATAAGTAAACGGAACGTATGCATGGATCTTTGCAACGAATGAAGGTGAAACCTCAACCGGATAAGTTCCGGCAGATCCTGCAAGCTGAACGACCATGAATACCAGCATCAGGAAGCTTCCTACTTTACCAAGAGTAATGTTGAAGAAGTACATGATAGAGGTAAAGGTCATTGATGTCAGGCAGGCGAAGAGTACGGTTTTGCCCATCTCTGCAGGTGTGAATCCGTTAAATGCACGTAACAGCAGGATCAGGCAGATTCCCTGAAGGATCGCTACCGGATAAAGGACGGAAGCTTTGCTTGCCCACCATGCGAAACCGGATTTCAGTTTGCCCTTATACTGAGCCAGAGGATACATCAGGCAGAATGCCAGTGCGCCGACCCAGAGGCCTACAGACATCATGTAAGGTGCCATTGCGTGTCCGTTATTCGGGACATCGGTAAGCTTTGTTTCATCGCTTACAACAGGAGTTGCGAACATTTTGATCGTTTCATTACTTGCTGAATTGTCTTTTACAGTGGTAGCTCCATCGCTGAGGCTTGTGGTCAGTGTCTTGGAACCGTCTTTCAGTTCTTTCATACCGCTTCCAAGCTTCTTGGATCCATCATACAACTGAGAGGAACCGCTCTGGATCTGGGCAGCGCCATCTGCAAGCTGTTTTGCACCATTGTTAAGTGTGCTGTTGTTGCTTACAAGCTTCTCGGTACCGCTGAGAAGCGTTGAGGTACCGTTTGCTAATGTCTTAGTTCCGTTTGCAAGAGTAGTAGCACCGCTGGAAAGGGTTTTGGCTCCTGTTGAGAGCTTTTTGGTACCGTCTGTAAGAGCGGAGCTGTTTTCGGAAAGCTTAGCAACACCATCGGTGTAGGTTGTGATTCCGGTTGTCAGTGTTCCGGAACCATTGGCTAATGCTTTTGTTCCATCTGCAAGAGTAGCAGCACCGCTGGAAAGAGCCTTGGCTCCTGTTGCCAGTTTCTTGGTGCCGTCTGTAAGAGCAGCACTGTTTTCGGAAAGCTTTGCAATACCATCGGTGTAAGTTGTGATTCCATCTGTCAGTGCCTTAGAACCATCTGCCAGCTGACCTGCACCGGATTTGATATCCGGAAGTGCGTTAGTGATCTGTTTGCCGGCTGTTTTCAGATTCTTTGCACCGTCATTGAGCTGCTTATCATAAGATGTCAGTTGGTCAAATCCATCGTTCAGAGCTTTGATTCCTGCTGCTGCAGCCGGGAAGGCTTCGACTGTGCCGTCTTCCAGAGACTGAAGTCCTGCGGAAACGTTCTTGGTTCCTGTGTTTACAGCCTGTGCACCCTGATACAGCTGGGTAACACCTGCAGAAAGCTGAGCGATCAGATCTGTAGGAAGCTGACTTGTAGCTGCAGATAACTGCTCTGCACCTGCGCTCATGGTTGTTGCACCTGCACTCATCTGGTTTGCACCATTTGTCATGGTTGTTGCACCCTCAGAAAGTGTGCCGGCACCCTGAGTCAGTCCTCCGGAGATCTGAGTCAGTCCGGAAGCTGCTTCGTTAAGCTTGGAAGCAACAGTATTCAGATTTTCCTGAGTAGAAGAGAGCTGACCGGATACACCAGCTGCAAGCTGTGAAACCTGATCAGAATAGCTGCTCATGTAAGAACCGTCCACGCCAGTCATTCCACCGGCTACGCTGTTTAAAGCGTTGATCACATCATTCAGAGCTGCTGCGGAAATGGTTCCGTCCTCAGAAGCGGTTGCCTGAATCGCCTGAAGCTGTGCTGCTAAATCGGTCATTGTCTGTCCGGCAGTACCGATCTTGGTATTTGCATCAGTAAGTGCCTCCGTTGTCTGCTGTCCGTATCCTGTAAGTATGCTGCTGACCTGATCACCTACCTGTGAGAACTGTGTGCCTGCATTCTGGAGAGCAGGGATCAGACTGTCTGTGATACTGCTGCTGGTCTGACTTGTGATGCCTGCGGCCTGAGTGATATATCCGGCTGCGTTGTTGATTCCGTCTGCGGCATTGTTCATACCAGCTGCAGCACTGTTCATACCAGCTGCGGCTGTGTCCATACCATCCTTTGCGGAAGTAAGGCCGGCTGCAAGCTTGTTGATGGATTCCTGTGTTGTTCCCTCTTTCAGAGCAGAAACCTTATCGTTCAGGGCTTTCAGTCCGTTTTCCAGCTGCTGTGTTCCGGATATCAGTGACTGTGAGTCATCGGTTCCTTTGGTAACACCGGTATTCAGCTGAGAGATACCATTGGAAACTGTTGTGAGTCCGTCTTCAAGTTTTGCAAGCTCTTTGGCACCGGCTGCGAGTTTGCCAGCACCAGCCACATAGGTGGTAGTTCCATCTGCAAGAGTGTCAGCACCAGCTACATACTGTGTTGCTCCGTCGGAAAGAGTATCAATACCTGCACTTAATGCATTTGCACCGGATTCCAGGCTGCTTGCGCCGGATTTCAGTGTATCAGAATTTTTATTAAGCTCATCCACACCAGCGGTGTACTGCTGAACACCTTCATCCAGAGTATCTACACCGGTTGTCAGCTCAGGAACCTTTTCTGTCAGAGCTGCAACGCCGCTGTTCAGCTGGTTTGCACCGGATTCCAGGCTGCTTGCACCGGATTTCAGTGCATCAGAATTTTTATTAAGCTCATCCACACCAGCGGTGTACTGCTGAACACCTTTATCCAGAGTATCCACACCGGTTGTCAGCTCAGGAACCTTTTCTGTGAGGGTTGCAACGCCGCTGTTCAGCTGATCTGCACCATCGTCCAGGCTCTTTGCACCATCGTTAACCTTTGCAACACCATCGGTGTAGGTCTTAAGACCTTCGGTGAGGCTGTCAGCACCGCTTACGAAAGTAAGAGTACTGGTGGAAAGCTTCTTAAGGTTTTTGGTAATTGTTTTGTTACCATCAGCTGCTGTATTCAGTCCGTCTTCGATCTTTCCGGATCCGTCTGCAGCTTCCTGCATTCCGTCACCTGCTTCTGAGATAGAATCAAAAACGGTTTCTGTATAGGTTTCCGTAACCTTGGAAGCAATGTTATCACGAAGCTTCAGCATTGCTGTTTCACTGAGCTTGGAGGCGATATAGTTGGTTCCAGGGTTTGTCTCATAGGATAGCTCCATTTGCTTTGGCTCGTTGTCCATTACAGTGGCTGCGTTTGCGGAGAAATTTTCCGGAATTTTGATAACCATGTAATAGGTTCCATTGGCCAGACCGTCCTCTGCTGTCTTGCTGTCTACAATGTTAAATGCCATTGAGTCGTTGTCTTTCAGCTCATCCGTCATGTCCTTACCTATGCTTAAGGTCTTGCCATTATACTCGACAGGTTTGTCTTCGTTTACCACGGCCACTGGCAGGCTGTCTACGTTTCCGTAAGGATCCCACATGGATTTCAGAAACAGACCTGCATAGATGATCGGGATTACGATAATGGCGATTACGACGATAAGCATGAGCTTGTTACGAAGTAAGCTTTTCCATTCGTTTTTGATCATATTACCTATCCCTTTCTTATTAAATTGTATTATCAAACATAGTTGATTAATCAAACTTTATTCCAGTAATGGCGACGAGATCTATTAATCATATTAAAATCTATTAATAGCTTTATATTCCATTATCAAACAAAGTGTTGATTTTCTTTACGTGATGTATTATACTAAACACATACCACAGATACAACCATTAAATCTTTACTGAATGTATATTAATAGACGGAAATAATGGAAGTGTCTATTACAAATAAAAAACTGCATAATAGACAAAAAGTACGTTATTTCCTTTGAATTTATGTGCAGTTGGTAATATTAAATGCAGACAGGATTCCTATGTTTCAACACAAATATGCAGCAGATATCTGGTATCGTGTAGGCCGGCGTCGTTAACAATTTTAATCTTGTCAATTCTTAACAACAGCAGATATCTGGTATCATACAGATCGGCGTAGAGAAAGCGAATGCTTTTATTCGTTTGAAGGATGCATTATCATTGTATGACAGTTGCAGAGTATCGTAAGTGACAGGTGATTGAGGCGGAGGAAACGTGCTTGCTTTTTTGAATTGCAGGGGGAATTAAGATGGCGGAAAAAGTTGACAGAAGAGTACGTAAGACCAAGGCACAGTTGCGAGCGGGGCTTGCCCGTCTTATGCAGAAGAAGAGCATTAAGGAGATTACGGTAAAGGAACTGGTGGAAGAAGTTGATATCAACCGCTCCACATTTTATCTTCACTATACAGATATCTATCAGATGCTGGAATCCATTGAGGCTGAATTGATGGAGGAAATCACGCATCTGGTGGCAGACTATCCTCTGGATCCTCTTAATAATAAGGAGAGCTCGTATCCTTTTATTGAGCAGATATTTACGATCCTGGATCATAATAAGGATATTTGTATCGCACTTCTTGGAAAGAATGGAGATATGGCTTTTGTGAATCGTATAGAAAAACTGATCGCAGATACAGTGCTGCATCGCTTGTCAATTCGTCTGCCGAAAGACAACCGTGATATTGAGTATGCGTATGCGTTTTGTCTGAATGGATGCGTGGGAATGATCAAGACATGGCTGTCTTCTGAGAATCAGGAGAGTACACAGCATATGGCAGAGCTGACACATAAGCTGATCGATAATACAACACACATGTATCTGGAGCAGGCACTTAGATAAGAGAAATGTCCGGATGCATGCTGTGAGTCTGGTAAAAAATAAAGAGTATTGTTTCACGTTTGTTTGAGGGAAAACTTATGTTTCACGTGAAACAGTACTCTTTTTTTATTGGCTTTTTGTTGGTTTATAGCATTTCCACAAATTACTGCATGAAGATCAACGGCTCCGAACATGAACAATGTTCTTTTGATACGTTGATTTCCAAAATTACTATAGATAAATTTTGTTTTTGGTGCCGGATCATAAGCTGTTTTTACAGGAAAATAGCTACCTGTTCCAGGAAATGTTCCGGATCTTCCAGATGAGGAAGATGTCTGGTTTCCGGGATCACAGCGGTTTCAATGGAAGAATTCAGCTTTTGATATTCCTCTGCGATAAGAGAAGCGGAAGCTTCTTTTTCTCCGGAAATAATATAGATGCATGCATCGGAAGATTCTACGGCATTATTAATGCTGATATTCAGGTATTTGCCAATGTAGCTGGAATACAGATATTTGGCGTTGGAACCGCCCTTGTGAGCGGATTCATAATAGGTGTCTACCAGTGTATCTGTTACATGGAAGGGATTGTAGAACAGCTTTTCCATAAACAGACTGCTGATGGATTCGCGGGAAACTACCATATGATAGATCAGAGTTCCGAAAATCGGAAGCTCGATAAAATACTTAAAGAGCTTGTTGTCTTTACAAGGTGCCTGCTTCAGGGAACTGAAGCTTGGTGGATTGACCAGCATGATCTTGCGGAAATGGTCGGAATTGTTACGGTAAGCCATGATCGCAAAAGAACCTGAGAAACCACTGGCAATAACATCGGTTTCCTCACGAATCACATTCTTGGCAAAATCACAGAGTAACTGAGCAAATACAAAATTGGTATAAGTAATATCCGGTTTTTCGGAACGTCCACATCCAAGAAGATCAATGGTGTAAACGGTATGTTCGGTTGCGAGCTGCTTCTCTATGGCATTCCATTCATAACCGGAAGCACCTGGCATGATATCATGAATAAGAAGAATAGGGGTGCCATGTCCCTGTTTTGTATAAAAAATCTTTCCAAAACGCCAGTCATAGGTTCTGCTGTGTGGCTGTTCCAGCATATCTTTAAGCTGAGATGTGGCATCTATGAAACGGTTAGCAATATGAATAACACCTGCGGCAGTTCCGACTAAAGCTGCAAGAGTAAGTAGTCTGTGTCCATTTTTCTTCATTAAAAAGCCTCCTGGAATTCGTAAAAATAATCAGGACAGATGTAACGTAATTCAGGTATCTGATCTGATTTTTTCTGAATATTTCTTTGCTTTATTATACGACAGGAACGAAAAATTTACAATGCTTTTGTGGGAACCCTAACCTTGTTATTGTATGCTGACGCTACTGTCCATTCTGTTCTTGGCGATGATCGCTAAGTTGCTGTTCGTTCTGCTTTCAGTAACGCGCTTCGCAATGCAAAGAATTTATGTTGATCGCATAAATTGGTGCGGTATGGCTTCGGGCTTTCTGCGACCTTCGTTCACAAAAAAAACTTACGGAATATTATCAGTGAACAGTAGCATCGCCAATATGCTTCATGATACATAGAAATCAGATTTCGAACCGAATCAAGTAAGTCCCCTGCTTTAATTGCGAAGAGCAATAAGCAGAGGGTGGGGACTTACTTGTATCAGGAGAAGGAAAAGCTCCTTCTGATAAACTGCGAAGCAGTTATTTGGTTATGAGCAAGTAGCGAAGCGGATGCTGTTATCCGCTGGAATGCTTTTATACTTCAGTAAAATACCAAGTGTTTCACGTGAAACATTGGACTTGTTATCCGACAGAGCTGATGCTATACAGGATTGCCGAGGATGATGTTGATAAGAGTTTTGTTCAGCATCAGTGTGCGGTTCCATGGATTGAGAATTACTCCCTCAACAGACGGTTCTTGCAATGCAGAAGCAAAAATCTTATCAATATCTGCGGTAAATGTGGACATGATCTTATCACTGCCTTTTAACTCTTCGTCAAAGCTGGTAAATGCAGCCCACCATTGCTTTCCATCGTTGGTTTTGATCGCATGAAGAGAAATTTTTCCATCACCTTTTGGAGGTTCTACAGCAATGATCAGCTGTGCCTGCTCCTGCATTCTGTGACGGATCACGGTGAGAGTATGAGCAAGCATTTCTTCGGTTGATTCTTTTTGGAGTGCTGCAATGGCAGTTTCGATCTTTTCATTGCCATTTAAAGTCTTGTCTAATTGTTTTTTATAGAAATCGTTGCGATTATTTGTGGTGTTCATGTATAAAATATTCCTTTCAATCAGATGATAAATGACTAGTACAGCGAATATTAAGTAACCGCCATATTGACTTGCCTGATTTTTCATATGCTGCGTTGTCGTCAATCGCCGTAGCCACCGCTACGCCTCATTTCTTCGCCTTGCATATGAGAAAATCATTCTACGTCAATATAGCAGAAACTTAATTTTCGCTGTACTAGTACATTGTTTTCGAAATAACTATACCAATTACTTGTTGGTGAATCCGACTGCACAGATCTAAAAGCCTCAGCATAGCCAGCTACGCCTGCATTTTTATACCTGCACATTCGAATCCACATCCCACGCGATTGGTATAGTTATTTACGAAACAATGTATTAGCCGCAAACTGCAAGGAGTTTGCGGATGCTTTCTTTATGGATTATAGCATTTCAGGGGAAAATGAGGCAAGAGAAGAAGTGTTTTTAACTGAATCAAATAAGTCCCCTGGTTCGATTTCGAAAAGCAATAATCAGGGGAACTTGCTTGCATCAGGAGAAGTGCAGGCTCCTTCGGATAAACTGCGAAGCACTTATTCGGTTATGAGCAAGTAGTGAAGCGGATGCTTTTATCTGCTTGCATTAAATCAAGAAGTTTCCTGATTACTGATCACTTCGTTCTTGGTAATATACTTCGCGATGCACAGAAATTATGCTAATCGCATAAATTTGCATGGTATGTCCAGGGCTTTCAGTGGTCTTTGCTCACAAAAAAACTCGGAGGATAATATTACCAGTTAACAGTAAGTCTCCTGCTTCAATTACGAAAAAGTAAAAAGTAATAAGTAATAAGTAATAAGTAATAAGCAGTGGGTGGCGTGTATTAGGAAGAATGCGACGGCGTTTAGAAACGGGGAAAGGAATAGTGGGCATGTCTGAAAACAAGGTACTGCACTAATTCATGTGGCCACTGTTATGGGTACATTGTAAGCAGGTCCTGATAAATTGCAAAGTAGCTATTGGGTGTAGAACTGCGTAGCGAATACGGGTATTTTTATTCGTTTGATCCCAAATTGGATAGATATGTTTGCACACTTGAAGGTGAGTTGCCAGATACTGTCATCAGTATTCCGCATGATTTCGGTTAGATGCTTTTGTGAACTGGATGGGGAATTAATAAGTTAAGTGAATGTAATAAAAATGTGTATTTATATGAAAAAACGGAGGGTAAGGCGGAAAATATGGGGGGATTTTATAGAACGATATAAGAGTAAGGATGAAATAAAGAGAAATAAGAGATTATTTCTGCGAAGAGAACACTATGATAATGATAATAGCACAAACGTTAAGTACGATAAAAAGGACTTTATGAAAGAAAATACTGGCAAATAAATAGAAATAATAGGATATTTACGAATAAAAAAGTATTAAAGTACAAATTATAGTACTTTAAATAAAAAAGTACGATAAAACGTACTTTACACATATACACACACATAAAAAAGCCTTGAAATGCAAAGTGTGCACCCGCACACATACGGCAAAAAGATAAAATATAGAGCCGTTCCTACTTTAAACATGTAAAATTTTGATTGATCGAATAAAAGAAAGCAGCTGCTTCGATTACAAAAAAACAATAAACTGTGAGTGGGAAAATACTTGTACTCTTCCTGATAAACTGTAAAACAGCTATTTTGTGTAAAACTATGATCGAATGCAAAAAATTTTTGTCCTCATGACTGGGATAAAGGGAAGACAGGGAAGTGTTTTACGGCTTGATTTAGAAGAAAAAGCCTATTAAGTGAAATTTATTTTATGCCAGTTCTATGCCGGAACCTTATTCAGATACATTTTATATTGGATATTACAAAATGAAACTATGCTTGAAAAAGTCTTTAGTTAACATGTACATAACGAATGTATAACAGGATTGGAAGAAAAATGAAATAAATACGCAAATCTTTCGTAAACATAATAAAATAAACAAAAATCGAAAATTCCAGTTTCATAATATTATATTTTTTTTTACGAGAGATACATGTATTTCACACTATAAAAACACTCCGGAAAAAGAAGTTTCCATTTACTATATATAGATGCTTTTGGGGAATATAAAGATAACAGACACATTATTTTGTGGATGGGGTTTCTTGTATTTTTTACATGCTTTCGTGATACAGATAATGCCAGAGAGAATATATCGGAGTATTTTTTTGATATTTCTCATTGATTTTATAATGTGTTCGTAACTGTTCAGTACCCTTGCAGTTACAAGTCAAACCGTGTCCTGGATCGATTTCGTTGATGGCATTTTTAACCGGATCGAGGAAGTCACTTGCTTCAATTATGAATATTGGTTTGATAATCTGTCTTCGGATGTTTCACGTGAAACATCCGAAGACAGATTAAGAATAAAGAGTTATAACCCCATCTTTGACAATTGCAGAAATAAAAAACAGCTGTAGTTCGTGCTTATGTGTTTTATGGTAGGTTTAATATAGATTTTAATCGAATCAAGTAATTCACCTGCTTCAATTGTGAACTACAATAAGCAGTGGTTGGGGACTTGCTTGTATCAGGAGAAGTACAGTCTCCTTCTGATAAACTGCGAAGCATTTATTAAGCTATGAGCAGTAGTGAAGAGGATGTTTTTTTCCGCTTGACTTAAAAAATGTTTCGCAACAACGACAACTCATATGCGCTTTACGGTAGCGTGATATAGTTTTTAATCGAGTCAGGAGGTCCCCTGCTTCAAGTGTAAGAAGCAATAAACAGCGGTTGGTGACTTGCTTGTATCAGGAAGAGTACAAGCAAGTTTTAATAAACTGCGGAGCAGTTATTCGGTGTAAAGCTGCGTAGCAACTGCGGATGCTTTTGTTTGTATGACTCGAATCAGGAGGTCCCACTGTTTTTGGCTTCAATTGCAAGAAACGATAAGCAGTGGTTGAAGAACTGCTTCTTATCAGGGAAGAGTAGTTTGTAGTCCTTTTGGTAAATCGCGAAGCAGTTATTCAGTGTAGAACTGCGAATGCGTTTACAGATGCTTTTATTCACTTGATAATAATAGTAATGTTTTTAGTGCTCAGATAAAATTTGAAAATGCTATAAATGCTGTAAAAGAAAGGGATTTCGATGCCTATGTAGCAGTGTGCAAGGTTCCATAAAAGATAATATCTATACCGAGAAAATCGAATTATTTTCGAGATTACGATAAATCAGAACAATTTCAGCAAAATATCTATAAATGGGAACTTCATTTCTCGGTACGTTTTTATGGCGTAATGGCGTAAAATATATAGTCTGATTGACAGCAAATAAAACTGGAAGTTTATGCGGAGTTGATGGACTTTATAATCGATGTACTGTTACTGTCAAACTTTTGTTTAGTCCGGAATGAGTTTGGGTATACTACACAATAAATAAAATAATTCAAAACCTATTTTCTATTGTTTCACGTGAAACATTATGTGGCAGTTTAAAAATAAAAGTGTTATAATGATATCCAATGAGTAAAAATCCCTTAAAAAAATTAGGTAATTGCGAAACTCGCTAAGCTTGTTCGCAATTCTGAACCAAAACAAGGATGAATTCGTGCAAAGCACGAATTCTGGAATGAAATGTAGATAACCGGACATTTTAGGCGCACTTTAATAAGGCTTAGGCTTTATGGAGTTGGTAAGTCCTATGCTATGAGTGGCTTTAAGCTTCGTATGTATTCATGATGTTTGATTTTGTCTGCAAGAACAACTGTAATGAGTTGGGTGATTCCAGCAAGAATTAAGTCTGCATGCAATGTTTTCTCATTCTGAGTACGACGTCCTGCAAGACAGAGATTCTCTTTTATGTGATTGATATCTCTTTCTACTGCAGTTCTGATTTTGTAAGTGTTATCCCATTCTTCGGTTCCGCGAATGGTTCCGGGATAGGCACGAAGATCTTTTTCAGGATAAACATAGATTATACGTCCGCACTCAGAAGTAGTACAGGGATTATCGCAGATACAATGTCTATGATATTTTCCGGTTGATGCATCCTTAACACACTTTATTTTAGGACAGACAAACTTATATCTTTTCAAACCATTTTTTCTTGTAGATGTGCCGTCATGTTTCATTGGAAGTGAATCATCATTAGGACAGCAAGGGATGCCGTTTTCATTCACTTTACAATCAGGATTTTCTAATCCTGATCTGGAATTAAGAGGAATGTATGTTTTGGAAAAGTGTTTGTTTTCGCCAAAAGTATTGCCTGTCAGCAGTTCTCCATAAAGCCGACATGAGTCAAACGCTGCATCACCAAGAAATGTTTTGGGATTAATAAGCGGATGCTTAGCAAAAAAATCTTTTAGTGTAGGGATGAGTAATTTAGCATCATGAACACACTTATCTTCATCAGGAGAATCAGATTTCTTTTCTACCACGATTTCAGGATGCGAGATCATAAAGTCTTTGTTGTAAAAAGATATATGTCGGATGATGCCAAGACCATTGGTAATAATGCCAAATTTGAAGACATAGCAAAAATGACCATTAATGTATAACTGCTTAATTTCAGGATTTGCGGATGCGTGTGTTGGCATAGAACCATAAGCTGCTTTGTAAGGATCATAACTCTTATCGAAGTTGTTAGCTTTGGCATAAGCTTTGAGTTGCTTGATAATACGATTTGCATATTTCGGATTATTTTCAGTAACGAAAGCCTCAATACCAGAAGAATCAAAGATCGTCATATCAGCTTTGGCAGAATCAATAGCATGACAGATTGGTTCGGTTAAATCAACAAGGTTATCAAAAACAAGCTGAAGGTCATCAATAAAGTCCTGTTTGAAGCGGGTGATTTTTGAAGCATCTGGAACTTTAGTGAAGCCACAGAATTCACGCAGAGGTTTTGAATAAGCAAGAAAAGTTAAAAGAAGCTGGTCTGTGGAAATAGAAAAAATACGCTGAATAATTAGAGCCCACAACAAAGCGTTTAAAGGGTATTTACGGGTTCTACCCGTTGATGCATAGAAATGATTTCGAAAAGAAATCGGAATAATCTCATCAATATCGATGTGGTTTTCTAATAGAGATAGAAACACAGGTTTGTCATTTTCAAATTTTTCCTGGCAATCTGAAAAAATATCTGCCAAAGAAAGCTGTTTATATGGTATCATAGATGTCAGAATAACTCCTTTCTTGGATGTATGGTTTATAGTTTCTCGTCAACTCTATTATACCATATCCGGTGAGGGGTTATTTGTTTTTTGTAGTTAAAAAATGCCGTATTTATGCGGCTTGTGGCGTTTCGCAAACGCCTACCTTAAAAAAATAAAAAGGAGGGGTACAATGGGACGAATCATTGCAGTTGCCAATCAGAAAGGCGGGGTTGGAAAATCAACGACAGCCATCAATCTATCGGCCTGCCTTGCTGAAAAAGGGAAAAAGGTTCTTGCCATCGACATTGATCCGCAGGGAAATACGACCAGTGGACTTGGCGCAGACAAGAATGCAGTAGAAAACACCCTTTATGAGCTGCTGCTTGGAGAAGCAGAGACCAAGGATACCATTATAAAGAACGTTGTAGATAATGTTGACCTGATACCATCGAATATGAATCTTTCCGGTGCAGAAATTGAACTGGTTGATCTTGAGGATAAAGAATTTATCCTGAAAAAGATCACGGATAAACTTCGCCGGAAATATGATTACATAATCATGGATTGTCCGCCGTCACTGAGCATGCTTACAATTAATGCTTTGACAGCCGCAACCTCCGTTCTGGTGCCGATTCAGTGTGAGTATTATGCATTGGAAGGTTTGTCACAGTTGATACATACCATCGAACTGGTAAGAGACCGATTGAATAAGAGATTGAAGATCGAAGGCGTGGTCTTTACTATGTATGATGCCAGAACAAATCTGTCACTTCAGGTTGTAGAAAATGTAAAAGAAAACCTGGACCAGAATATATACAAAACGATCATACCGAGAAATGTACGACTTGCAGAGGCACCAAGCTATGGAAAACCGATCAATCTGTACGATTCACGATCTACAGGAGCAGAGAGTTATCGCCTCCTGGCAGAAGAAGTTATAGGTAGGGAGGGCGAGTGATGGCTGGAAGAAGAACAGGAGGCCTTGGAAAGGGTCTTGACGCACTGATCCCGAACAAAGCAGGCGGTCCGTCAAAGGAACCTGCAAAAAAGACAAGATCTGCAGTTGTAAAAAAAGACAAACCAACTGAAAAAGATAATCCGGCCGCAGAACGACTTGTGAAAATTTCCAGCGTAGAACCAAATCTGAATCAGCCCAGAAGACATTTTGATGAGGATGCGCTGCTGGAACTTTCGGAATCCATTAAACAGTACGGTGTTCTTCAGCCGTTGTTGGTATCCGATAAGAAGGATTATTTTGAGATCATTGCAGGCGAACGCCGCTGGAGAGCTGCCAAGATGGCAGGGCTCAAGGAAGTTCCTGTTGTTGTAAAAGAGTTTACAGACCAGGAAATCGTAGAAATTTCCCTGATCGAGAACATTCAGCGGGAAGACCTGAATCCTATAGAGGAAGCGATGGCATACAAACGTCTGATGGAAGAGTTTCACCTGAAACAGGATGAAATCGCAGACAGAGTTGCCAAAAGCAGAACTGCAGTAACTAATTCCATGCGTCTTCTGAAGCTTTCTTCAAAAGTTCAGGAAATGGTAATTGCAGATATGATCTCAGCTGGTCATGCGAGAGCACTTCTGGGAATTTCTGATGAAGCTCTTCAGGAAACAACAGCCATGAAGGTTTTTGATGAAAAACTCAGTGTTCGTGAGACGGAAAAACTTGTAAAGAATCTGGTTTCTCCTGCGAAAAAAGTAAAAACAGAGAAAAACACAGCAGAAGATGCCATTTATGAGAGCCTGGAAGAAAAAATGAAAGGTATCATGGGAACAAAGGTATCCATTCAGCGAAAGAAAAACAACAAAGGTAAAATTGAAATTGAATATTATTCCAGAGATGAACTGGAGAGGATCATTGATCTGTTCGAATCTATCAGATAGGAGGCAGAATGAGCGGGATTTTTGAAAGCATGGGAATTGATTCCGGGATTGTGATCATTGTTTTGCTGATCCTTACCATCATTCTTCTGATCAATGTGGTGAGTAGCAATATGCGTCTCAGCCGTTTGGAACGGAAGTACAAGATGTTTATGAGAGGCGGAGATGCACAGTCACTGGAAAAAGTTTTTGTAAGAAAATTTGCACAGATCGATCGGCTGTATGAAGCAAAGGAAGATCATGATCATGACATCAGCTTTATCAAAAAAAATATGAATGTAATGTTCAGCAAATATGGCGTTGAAAAGTATGATGCATTTGATGATGTAGGTGGAAAACTCAGCTTTGCACTGGCGCTTCTTGATAAAAACAATACGGGTCTGATCTTGAATGCGGTTCACAGCCGCGATAACTGTTTCCTTTATTTAAAGGAGATCGTAAAAGGTGAGTCCTATGTTGTACTTAGTCAGGAAGAAGTGGAAGCTTTGAGAAAAGCAGTAAACTTTGGCCTTGGTGAGATTGAGAAGGAATAAAAAACTGCAAAGAGTAAGAATATTTTTAATACAGGAGGAATATCATGTTAGACATTAAGTTTGTGAGAGAGAATCCGGAGGTTGTAAAGCAGAATATCCGCAATAAGTTCCAGGACAGCAAACTGGAGCTGGTTGACAAGGTTCTCGAACTTGATAAAGAAAACAGAGAGATCAAGCAGGAGGTTGAGGCTCTCCGTGCTGAGAGAAACAAGATCTCCAAACAGATCGGTGCTCTTATGGGCCAGGGAAAAAGAGAAGAGGCAGAAGAGGTTAAAAAACAGGTTGCTGCATCCGGAACTCGTATTGAGGAACTTTCTCAGAGAGAGAAAGAGGTTGAGGAAGAGCTTCTGAAAGATATGATGGTGATCCCGAACATCATCGATCCTTCTGTACCGATCGGTAAAGACGACAGCCAGAACGTAGAGATTGAGAAATTTGGTGAGCCGGTTGTTCCGGATTTTGAAGTTCCGTATCATACAGATATCATGGAGAATTTTGATGGAATCGATCTTGACAGCGCAAGACGTGTTGCCGGTAACGGATTCTATTATCTGATGGGTGATATCGCACGCCTTCATTCCGCAGTAATTTCCTATGCAAGAGATTTCATGATCAACCGGGGATTTACTTACTGCGTACCGCCTTTCATGATCAGAAGCAACGTTGTTACAGGCGTTATGAGCTTTGCGGAGATGGATGCTATGATGTACAAGATCGAAGGTGAGGATCTTTACCTGATCGGAACAAGTGAGCATTCCATGATCGGTAAATTCATTGACCAGATCATCCCGGAGGAAGAGCTTCCGAAGACACTTACAAGCTATTCTCCGTGCTTCCGTAAAGAGAAAGGTGCTCATGGACTTGAGGAGAGAGGTGTTTACCGTATCCATCAGTTCGAGAAACAGGAGATGATCGTTGTCTGCAAGCCAGAGGAGAGTAAGATGTGGTTCGACAAGCTGTGGCAGAATACAGTAGATCTGTTCCGTTCTCTTGATATTCCGGTTCGTACGCTTGAGTGCTGCTCCGGTGACCTTGCTGATCTTAAGGTAAAATCCCTCGATGTTGAAGCATGGTCTCCACGTCAGAAGAAATACTTTGAGGTAGGAAGCTGCTCCAACCTTGGAGATGCACAGGCACGTCGTCTGAAAATCCGTGTAAACGGCAAAGATGGCAAGAAATATCTTGCTCATACATTAAACAATACAGTAGTAGCACCTCCGAGAATGCTCATTGCTTTCCTGGAGAATAACCTGAATGCAGATGGATCTGTAAACATTCCAAAAGCTCTGCAGCCATATATGGGCGGTATGACAAAGATTGAGAAAAAGACACGCGCGTAAGAGAAACGCAGGCTTTTTCAGGGAGGTGTTCTTGTGCACAGTTATTTAAAGACCGTTGGTTTTTCACAGATTACCAGAAGAAGTGAAATAAAAGAGATCATCCGTGATGTGATCGCAAGCTACGATGAAAAGGTTTGCGTGGAAAATCATCCGGAAGGCGTATTTGTACAGTTTTCCAAGAATTATGGCTGTGACTGTGGAATCAGCGTTTGTGGTCAGTACGATGAGAACGGTGAGTTTCACGTGGAATATTATTTCCCATTTTTCAGGGGAACAGGAATCACATCCAAGGAAAAAGTGACTGTTGAACGTCATACAGATAAGGAATCTTATGCAGGAGCATGTGATGATTTGCGTATTGGCGTGACTATGATCTTTTATCTGCAGAATCTGGCAGAATATATGCAGGAGAAATACAAAGGCCTGAAAGACCCGGGGGACCGTCCGGTGACGGTTTCCGGTCTGGCTTCTGAGGGAAAGATCCTGTTTCCGCTGCAGAAGGATAAGGAAGCGGTAAAGGTGGAGAGAGAGCTTTCCAAAAACAGGACTAATCTGATCGCAGCAGCGCGTAATGGTGATGAGGAAGCTATGGAGAGCCTTACAATGGAGGATATGGATACTTACTCCATGATTTCCCAGAGAATTGTTACAGATGATGTTCTCACGATCGTGGATTCTTATTTCATGCCTTATGGAATCGAATGTGATCAGTATAATGTTCTTGGTGAGATTCTGGATATCATGAAATTTAAGAATATCCTGACAGGTGAAGAAATCTGCCAGATGACTATAGAGAGCAATGATATACAGTTTGATATCTGCATCAACAGCAAAGATCTTCTCGGTGAACCGGCAGTTGGACGCCGCTTCAAAGGAACAATCTGGCTGCAGGGTCAGCTGCACTATTAAGTTTTCGAATTTAGAATTAATTCTTGTAATTTCAAAATAAATATAGTAAAATAATGGTTGTGAAACTTTTGGAAGTGTTCGAAATGTTTCACAACTATATATGTCCATATAGCTCAGCTGGATAGAGCACTCGCCTCCTAAGAGAAAGCCGAGGCATTCCCCAAAGGGAAAAAATGAAAAACAACTTTCAGTTCGAATCTATTCTGAAAAATGCCAAAGGTGACAACAAAGCATTCCCCAAATTGGGGAACGTTCTAATGTTACCAAATCGAAAAAATCTGTAGATTGACAACTCAAAATAGAGTTGATAATCTTATATATGGCCGAAGGGAAAAATCCCAGAAACCCAGTAAAATCAAGGGTTTGCGGCATGTGTCGTCATAGCTCAGCTGGATAGAGCACTCGCCTCCTAAGCGAGGGGTCGGAGGTTCAAATCCTCTTATGGACGCCAGCTCATAACGCCGAAAGCCTTTATTTTCAAGGGTTTTCGGGTTTCTTTTTTGCTCCGGGTACATGAAAGGTACACGGCGGGTACACGAAAAATTTATGCGAAAGCCTCCAAGCGGTCTGCAACTTCCCCGTGTTTTGTCGGGTACAGGTGGGAATAAATCTCCAAAGTTGTCGTTACGCTCTCATGCCCGAGGCGTTCGCTGATCAGCAGCGGTGCAAAACCGAGTTCAATCAGCAAGCTGGCGTGGCTGTGACGAAGATCGTGCACCCGTATCTCCCGGAGTCCGGTCTTCTTGCAGCCCCTTTCCATTTCGTGCTTCAAATAATGCTTTGTTACTTCAAACAGTCTATCTGACGGATCGTAGCCGTACAATCTGTCGGCATAATCCTTTACCAAATCGCAAACGAATTGCGGCAAGGTAATTTTGCGATTGCTTTTTGGCGTCTTTGGGTCAAGGAATAAGTCCTCGCCGTCTATACGCGCATAGTTTTTTGTAATGGAAACCGTCCGTTCCTCAAAGTCGAAATCGTTCAGGGTCAAAGCTAGCATTTCTCCGGATCGCATTCCTGTCCAGTAAAGCAGATTAAAGATGACCTTGGACTGCAGCTTATCACTGACAGCATCAATAAAAATCTTGAATTCGTCCGCTGTCCAGATCTGTTCCAAGCCAGAATTCTTTTTACCGATAGTTCCGCTTTTTTGTACCGGATTGCTGCCGAGGCCGTAATACTTGACTGCAAAATTGAAAATCGCAGACAACTGGCTGTTCAGAGTTCTCAGATAGGTTGGCTTATAATTCTTCTGATTGTTCATCAGCTCGGTTTGCCAGCGACGCACATTCATCGGCTGGATCTCATTGACTTTCAAATTCTTGAAATACGGCATAATATGTACCGCAATGATGTCCTCTTTCCCTTTGTAGGTAGTCGGTCTGATTCTGGCTTTGCAGTCATCCATATAGATCTCTACCATATCACTAAAAAGCATATCGCAGGAATTTGATGTCTTGCTCAGAAAATCCAGTTCATACTGCTTGGCCTCTT
>OGOS01000523.1_pt1 | contig 31038 bp, 29 predicted proteins | sample 1552701 | NCBI WGS metagenome assembly OGOS01 (sample SAMEA2580128, study PRJEB22360) | human gut metagenome | biome: human gut; feature: human-associated habitat; material: faeces | place: Denmark | collected 2008/2010
GGTTATCCGCTAATGCGCCGCAAGCGTGCATGAGCGTGTCGCTTTCCGCCTGTGTCAGTGCCGGCGAGCAGAAAACGGCGACGTTTTCTCGTATTTGGTCCAGTGTCGACATGCCGCTCAATACCACGGCTACGTTGTCCAGGCCCTTCACCCATCGCAGCGCCCATCCGGCAGGGGTCCACGCGGGGTGCATGCGCTCCAGCGGCTTCGCGGTATCTGCGGGAAGCTTTGCCAGCGCCGCGCACAGGCTCCATAACCACGATGGGCAGGCCGGCATCCGCGACAATGTCGTATTGCTGCCGGGCGGAGCCGAATGCCCAGTCGTAGTAGTTGATCTGCAGCTGCACGAAGTCCCAAGGCGCCACGCCTAAGAAATCCCGTAGCGTATCCAGCCCGGCGTGTGATGAGAAGCCCAGATGCCCGATGCGGCCGAGCGCCTTCTGCTCCAGGAAGTACTCGATGGCGCCGCGCCTCTCGTATCCGTTGGCGGTGGCGTTCATGACAGAATGGATCAGGTAGTAGTCGATGTAGTCCGTCTGCAAGCGTTCCAGCTGGTTTGCGAACACCTTGCGGTAGTTCGGGAATCCGGTGCCGAAGTACTTCGTGGCAAGGCGATAGCGGTCTCTGGGATACCGCTGCAGGGCCTTTCCCAGGAACTTCTCGGATTGCCCTGCATGGTAGATATAGGCGGTGTCATAATAATTCACGCCGTGATTCATGGCGTAATCGATGATCTCCTGCGCTGCGCCGTAGTCTATGCGCCCGAGTCGGGTGGGTAGGCGCATACAGCCCATTCCCAGGCGCGAGAGCGGCTCTCCCGGAGCAATCTGCCGGTACTCCATTTTGGGCCTATCTGCCACGAGTGCCTCCTTGCAGTATGGGGAGATGCGTTCTCCCCGCCGTATTCGGTGCGGGGAGGTGCGGTTTGACGGGGAAAGGACAGCAAAGGACCCCGCCGCACGGCGGGTGCGGCGGGGTCCTTTTTTGATTCCGGCAGCAACTGCCGGAAGATAATGCGCTTTGCGCAAGGCGGGTTACTTCGCCGCAGTCTTGGCCTTCTCGTTTTCGGCCTCGTCCTCGTTCGCGATGATCTTTGCCTTCGCGTCCACGCTGACCTGGGACATAGCATCCATGTAGATCTTCTTGCCGGACGGGTGCTCCTGCAGCCAGAGCTCCTTGGCAACGGGTGCCCAAGCGTGGGCGTACGGAGTGGTGCGGGCGCACAGCTCTTCGGCGGTTTCGGGCGTCACGTACTCGGTGCTGTGAGCGTCTGCTTCCTTGACGATCTCCGGAAGGATATCCGGATTCTCCAGCATGGGGCAGGGCTGCAGCAGGTTGTCGTTCCAGGGCCAGTGCTTGCGATATGCCTGGAACAGCGGCTGCTGCAGGCACTCCAGCAGGCTCTTCTCCTTGATGTTTGCAGTGGAGTAGTGGATGAACACGCAGGGCTCAACGTCACCGCGGGCATTGATGTGGCAGTACACGCGTCCGCCGGCAATGCAGCCGCCCACGTACTCGCCATCGTTCTGGAAGTCCATGGCGAAGATCTTCTTGCCGCCCTCGATGCCGCGCACCTCGCGAATGCGATCCTTCATGTACGTGCGCTGCTCGATAGTGGGCATCAGATCGGCATCGGCACCGGCGCCGACCGGCATGTAATGGAAGTACCAGATGAAACGGCAGCCCTTGTCGATGATCATGTCAAGGTACTCGTCGGAGCTGACGGTTTCCACATTGTTGCGCGTGTATGCGACGGAGATGCCGTAGACCAGGCCATGCGCGCGCAGCTTGTCCAACGCGTCCATAACCTCGTTGAACGAACCGTCGCCGCGGCGGCCGTCGTTGGAATCCTCGAAGCCTTCCAGGGAGATGGAGAACGTGATGTTGCCCAGCTCGCGGACCTTCTCGCAGAACTCATCGTCGATCAGGCTTGCGTTCGTGAAGATGTTGAACACGCTGTGGTTGTGGACCTCTGCCAGTTTCAGGATGTCCTTCTTGCGAACCAGCGGTTCGCCGCCGGTGAGCATGAACATATGCGTGCCCAGGCCCTCGGCCTCGTTCAGCATCTTGTCCATCTGGTCATAGGACAGGTTCAGGGCATTCTCGTAGTCGGCGGCCCAGCAGCCCACGCAATGCTTGTTGCAGGCGCTCGTGGGGTCGAACAGAATGATCCAAGGTACGTTGCACTGGTACTTCTCGGCGTTGACGGTGGTTTCACGCAGGCCGCGGAACGCCGCTTCATAGCCGCCGTTCAGAATCAGCGTCTTCAAGACGTGGGGATCGACCTCGTCGATCAGCTGGAACAGGAACTCTTCCCACTTGGAGCCCGGATGCAGGCCTGCGCGCAGGCCGCGCGTCACACCGGGGGAGGTGTCTTTCAGCAGCTTGCCGGCCAAGTCGATGAACTGGTCGATGCGCTTTTCGCGCTCGCTTCCGGACGCAGCATGGATGATCGCGTCCAGTGCCACGCTGAAGGCTTTGCGCTCTGCCGCGTGTGCGATTTTCGATTGCATATGCACTTCCTTCTTGGTTCTCCGAACCATCGGCTTTGTTGCGTTGGCGATGGCTCCCCGCATTTGCGTTGGAATTCGGCGGCTTATTGTGCCACGTTTGCATTAACCTGACTCAGGTTACTGCAAAAAGCACACAGCCGTTAGATGATTTTATTAACAGTTCAGCATCAATACGATGACAAATCGAACTCGGTACGACCGCTATCGGTATGTCCGATGACCTCACGAAACGCAAAATATGGCATTTGCCGTATGCTGCCGCGTAAGGGCATGGTTGGCATGCCGAACGAACGACGGTCCTTACGGAAAGGAGGCGCAGACCCTATGGCGAAGAATCCCCCGTCCCTCCGCGCCGCAACGGTAGCGGATGCGTCCCGTATCCGGGCCATCTATGCGCCGTATGTGTGCAAAACGGCCATTACGTTCGAATACACGATACCGGATGTCCGCGAATTCGCGGACCGCATTTCCCGCACGCTGGAAACGTACCCGTACCTTGTAGCCGAGGATCCGGACACGGGGGAGATGCTGGGGTATGCGTATGCCGGTTCGTTTGGGGTGCGCCGTGCGTACGACTGGGCGGTGGAGACTTCCATTTACGTGAGGCGCGATGTGCACGGCAAGGGCATTGGCCGGGCGCTGTATGCGGCATTGGAGCGCGTGCTTCGCGCGCAGGGTTTCGTGGCAATGTATGCATGCATCGCATACCCGCCGGATGGGGTAGACGATGTGTACCTGACAAGCGCCAGCGTCGCATTCCATAAGCATATGGGCTTTCAGATGGTGGGCCTGTTCCGCAGGTGTGCCTACAAGTTCGGTCGTTGGTACGACATGGTGTGGATGGAGCGGTCCATTGCGCCCCGCGCGCCGCAACAGCCGGATGCGACTCCGTTTCCGCAGATGGCCAATGCCCTGCTGCGGCTGCTGAACGCCGAATAGCGGGCGGCTTTCCATGTGCGGGCAGACAGGCGGAGAAGATCGTCTCTACTATATGTATGTAGCGGAATGCGCGGACGGGACGCTGTATACAGGGTACGCGCGGAACGTGCACGAGCGGATTGCGCAGCATAATGCGGGTACGGGTGCGAAATACACGCGTTCGCGCAGGCCCGTGCATCTGGTGGCGTGCGCAACGTTCGCCACGCAGCATGAGGCGCTCAGCGCCGAGTTTCGCTTCAAGCGCCTGACGCGCGCGCAGAAGCTCGCGCTTATAGCGCAGGCAGCCTCCGAAGATGCCGCGAACTGCGCTGCCGCCGCCGAGAGCGGCGAATGGCCTGATGCACGCGCCTGTGCATTCGCGCGCGTCCTGTCCAAGGCGTTCCCGCTGCGGCCCGATCCGGGTGCGGGTGCCGCGGCGGTTTCGGCGGCAACGGTTTCCGCTTCCAATCAGGCAAACGGAGCCTACCCAGCCGATGGCTGAGGTTCGTCCGCGTCTGCCGTCAGGGGGTTCGCCCGCAGCTTGTTCACGCGCCTATCGCAGGTCATCAGGCCGTTCGTCTCTTCCTGCACGTCGGACAGCTGCGTGAACACGAAGCCGGCAAGCCCCTCGTTTTCCAGTGCATCGGCCTTCGCAAGCGCCATGCGCACGGCTTCCTGCCAGTCTGCTTGCCGCTCGAATGTCTCATAGCCGTACGAGCGCGCTCGCTGGCAGTGGCCTTCTACGGACCATGTCAGGCCACCGAACTCCGAGATGACGAACGCCCGCGCACAGGTGCGGACGGCGCTGCCGTCCAGGGCCGCGGTGCCCTTCGACCCGGCCGGGTCTTTCCAGACCGCCAGTGGGCGGAAGTAGTTGTGTACGCTGAAAAAATCGCCTGTGCCCTGGTCGTACCAGCCACTGGTGGCGCTGATGGGGCGTGTTGGATCCATCCTGCGCACGGCGTCTACGGCGCGGCGCGACTCGAACTGCCCCCAACCTTCGTTGAACAGCGTCCAGCCAATCACGCATGGATGGCTGCGCAGCCGCCTTACCAGACCGAGCGCGGTGGATGTCCATTCGCGCCGGTACTCGGGGTCGTCCGCCGCCAGCTTGTCGTACCATTCCGGCAGGTCGTCCGGAAGCTTGTTCCAGCTGCTGCGGAACAGCGTGGGCCGGTGGCTGGTCTGCCAGTCATCGTACGGTCCGCCGCCCGACACCATGTCCTGCCACACCAGCATGCCGATGCGGTCGCAATGGAAGTACCAGCGGTCGCTTTCGCGCTTGAGGTGCTTGCGCAGCAGGTTGAAGCCCAGGTCCTTCATGGTGCGGATATCGAATTCCAGTGCGGCATCCGAAGGGGCCGTCATCAGGCCGTCGGGCCAATAGCCCTGGTCCAGCACGCCGCGCACGAACAGCGGCTCGTGGTTAAGCATGATTCGCGGCACGCCCTGTGCGTCTGCCGCTATCTCCACCGTGCGGAACGCGCAGTAGCTTTCCACCGCATCTGCGCCGTAAAGGAGCTCCAGGCGGTACAAGTACGGGCTATCGGGGCTCCAGAGGTTCGGGCTGCGCACCTGCAGCGTCATCGTGCGCGTCATGGCGGGATTCGCGGCTTGGGACGCCTCGACGGGCGTACGCTTCATCGCCACCAGTTCGCCCTGCTCGTCGAATATGCGCACGGTCAGCGTCTCGCCGCCGCAGCTGAGGCGGTTCACGAGCGTTACGGTGCCCGCATCCGCATCGCATTTGATGGACGTTCCCGCGATATGACGCGTGGGCACGGCCTCCAGCCAGACGCTCTGCCAAATGCCGCTCTGTGCCGTGTACCAGATGTTGCCGGCCTCCAGCTTCTGCTTGCCGCGCAGCTGCGTGCCGCGGTCGCTGGGGTCCCAGACGCACAGCGCCAGTACGTTCTCGCCGGCATGCAGCACCTCCGTCAAGTCCAGCGCGAACGGCAGGTAGCCGCCTCGATGCGCGCAGACGCGTGTGCCGTTCACCAGCAGCGAGCAGGCGTAGTCCACGGCTTCGAAATGAAGTATCAGACGGAAGCCGGAGGCGAGCGGGTCGGAGACACGTGCGCCGGGCCTTCCATTCGCGTCGGATGCCTGTTCTCGCGCCGGCAGCAGGACGCGGCGACGGTACCACAGCAGTTCGTTGGGCTGCGTCTGCCGATCTACGCCCGACAGCAGCGCCTCGGGCGAGAACGGCACCAGTATGCGACCGTCGAACCGGTCCGGCGGCAGGGAGGAATCCCATGCGCGCCGCGCCTGCTCCAGGCTGCCCGTATCCACGATGGCGTATTCCCACCACCCGTTCAGGCTGGTGAAGCTTTTGCGCGCGAACTGCGGATGCGGATGCTCCGGCAGGATGTCGCGGCCCGGAACTTCACCGTCCACGATGCGCTGGCCCCAAGGCGTGGTCAGGGGAAGGAGCGGCTCCTGCTCGTGCTTGCGTGGTTTGCTTGCCATTACTCGCTTGATGTCCAGCATGTACGCGCTCCTCGGTATCGATGCGGTTTCGTTCCTGTGCGACTCCAGTCTATCGGACGCGGTTCTTCCTGCTGTCCCGATTCTAGTTCAGATGCTTGTTCCGCGCAGGGCGGGCAGTGTACCGACGCTGCCAGGACGGATCGGCGGCAATCTCCGCGAACCATTTCGCGTATAGGTCGGGACGCCAATCCGGACGGCCGGTGAGCGGGTTCGTCTCGAATACGCGCAGGTTCCAGCTGTTCTGCTGTTCTACGGCGGACAGGTTCAGTGCGGCTATGCGCAGCCCGGCTTCGCGTTCCACATCTTCGCTGAACGGCACGCCGGCAAGGTAGGCGATGCTGTTACGCGGCCCCAGCGGGCCGATGATGTGACTCTGCCCGGCGAATGTGCTGGTCAGGTCTTTTCCCTGCAGGTTCGCGGTGGCCACGTACAGGTTCCCGCGCAGGCAGGTGACCTCGATCTTCTCGCGGAACACGTCGGCGGCAGAAAGCGCCCAGCCGGCGGCCGTAGGGTTCAGGAACAGCCGCGCGCCCTTCGCCTTCGCATACATGACCATTTCCGGGAAGCTGTACAGGTCGTAGCAGATGCCCAGGCCGATGGGTCCCCACGGCGTGTCGAACACGCAGGGCTCATCGCCGGCAGCGGCCCATTCGCTCTCGCGTCCGAACGGGTGGATCTTGCGGTACGTGCCCACGATCCCCTCCGGGCTCACGATGCAGGCGGCGTTGTAGATGCGCGTGCCGTCGGGGGAATCGACGCGCTCCGGCATGCCGAACACCGTCCAGATGCCGCAGGCGCGCGCGGCCTCCATGACGGCCGTGCTCGCGGGTCCGGGCACGGGTTCCGCCAGGCGCACCTGGATTTTCTCGGTGAACGGTGTTCCGGCGGGGTCGTCGTAGCCGGTCAGACACAGCTCCGGCAGCACCAGCAGATCCGCTCCTGCATTTGCTGCCCGCTGCTGGTATTCCCGGATTCGCCCGAGGTTCGCCCGCACGTCTCCCCAGACGGGTGGGAAGTTTCCCACGGCCACGGTGATGCAGTCGTCCATGGCGCATGCTCCTTTCCGTTCGCTTCGGTTCCTGTGGTGCGCTCCTGCGGCGGCGTGCCTAGATCGGTACCAGGCTTGTGAATATGAGCACCCACAAGAACAGCGTGATGATGGAAATGCCGGATGACACCGCTACCAGTTCGCCTGCCAGCGTGCCGTCCCCGCCCATGTTCTCTGCCATGGGATACGATGCACTGGCGATGGGCGCGGCGAACATGACCAGCAGCAGGAAGCGTTCCACGGGTGCAAGACCCAGCGGCAGCATGCTGAACACGATAAGCGAGATGGCCGGCAACACGACCATCTTCACGGTCAGGACGGGCGCCAGGTAGCGCATGTTCGCCTTCGTCTCGTTCAGGCGGATGGTGCCGCCCAGCGCGATAAGCGCGAGCGGGATGGCAAGGTTTGCAAGCGCGATGACGGGGCTTTCGATGCATTCCGGCAGCCTGATCTGTAGGAAGTAGAACGCGAAGCCGGTAAGGAAGCCCAGGATGAGCGGATTCTTCACCACGCTCAGGGCCAGGCGCCCGGGCGAAGGCGACGTGCCGTGGTAGTACTCCAGGATGACGACGGCCAGTACGTTGTATGTGGGGACCACGATGGATACCAACAGCGCGCTGGGCACCAGGCTGCCGGCACCGAATACGCTTTCCGTTAGCGGCATGGCGAAGAACACGATGTTCGTGCGGTAGACGGCCTGGATGATCACGCCGCGCTTGCTGTTTTCAGACTCCAGCCGCGGCACGACGAGCAGCAACCCGGCTACCACCACGGCGAGCGCGATGAGCGCGCATGCGATGAACAGCCAGTTGATATGCAGGTCGCGGCCTTCCAGCTGGTAGATGCAGTAGAACATCATAGGCGGAAAGAACGTCTTGAACGAAACGGTGTTCAGGCGGCGCAGGAACAGCACGTCCACCCATCCCAACCGGCGCATGAGCCACCCCAGGCCCATGTAGATAAGGAAGGGTGTGACGGAGGTGACGGCAACGGAGAAGCTGTTCATCGGGGCGCCCCGGCGGCAGGACGGCTGGCGCCCGCCGATGCGGGCAGCGCGGAGTGCTGCAGGTGTGTCAGGTGGACTCTCATACGACTAGAGTACGCCTATCGGTACCGGTTATTGTCGACAGGCCGCAATCTTAACCCAATTTCGACGTGACGATTATGATGCCGCTTACGCTGCAGGCGCCGATGACCGCGAGTACGCCCGCCGCATTCATAAGTGCCACGGGCGTCGTCAACCCGATGGAGAATGCGCTCGCAAGCGAGAGTACGGCCATGCCCGAAGCGGTGAGCAACGCACCGGCAAACGGTGCCAGCAGGGCGTTCAGGAAGGCCCCCATATCCGAGTTGTTCCGCCAGACGCGGCTGGGGAACACGGCGCACAACACGATAGCCGAGCATGCCAGCCCCGCAATGGTCAACGCCGATGCCGTGGTCACATCGTTCGGGAAGAAGTATCCGAACACCCTCGCATAGAGGGCGCTGCACAGGAAGCAATCCAAGATCACGGTGCATATGCTGACAAATATCCTCATAAAGTCAGTGTGCCGCGTACCGTATACGAATTCGCCGAAAAATGGACGGGCGGTGCAGCGGGTCCGCGAAGAGCGGCCAGGGGAGCTGCGATAGCGGGCCATCCGACCTGGGGCGGTTCGATTCAGGCCGTGCCGATGCAGCGCGCCCGGGTCTTCAGAGCTTCAGGCCCGATTGGTCGACGACCTTCATGGTGCCGCCTTCCTGGTCCACGAACGTATGCAGATACCGTTTCAGCTGCTTGGCGTCCGTGCAGTTCTGCGTGCCGGCATGGCTCGTGATCCACGGGTCGCCTTCTGTGTCCACCAGCTGGTAGCTTTTCCCGTATGTCACCTTATAGCGGTAGTTCTGCCCGTCGACGACGATGCGCCATTCCGTGGTGCCGGCTACCTGAGTGCCGCTGTCGGAGGGACGGTCCAGCTCGGCTTGCACGGTCAGGAAGATGCCGCCAGCGGCGATGATGAGCAACAGCAGGAAACCCGCCTTCGCGCTGCGCAGCTTCCAGCGGGCCGCGAAGGCTTCGCGCGCCTCGCGGTTCTCGCGGTCTACGTTCGCGCGCCTTGCGCTTTCGGAATCGGTTGTGTCGGTTCGCTTTGTCTGCATGTCTGCCTTTCGGGTTTCTCCCCAGAAACATACCCCTGCAAGGGTATCCATTACGAAGCTGTAACTGGAATCGCGCCAAGTATACATGGCTATCGCGCAGTGCTCGGCGCAACGGAACGTCGCGAGCGGGTGTCGTTTTGACGGGGGATGCCCGAAGGCGGTAAGGTTTCGGGTCGTAATATGCATACGGGATGCTTCTGGAAGGGGATGCGCCGTGCCTGAGTTCATCAGCGATACGCCCGATTGGGACAAGGTCAGGACGCGGGCGGTGGCAGAGTGCCTGTCCAACCGCCCGGAGGGCATGACGGAGCTTCAAGCGCTGCAGAAGCGCGCCGATGAGTTGAAAGCCGAGTTCGATGCCCTCACCGACCAGGGAACCGCCATCTACGATCGAGCGGCGCGCCAGGCTGCGGAGGTTCAGCGTCGGGCGCAGGCGAAGGCCGATGCCGTTCTAGACGAGGCACGCCGGCAGTGCGCCGAGATCCAGGCACAGGCGGATGCCCAGGCGCAGGCGGCGCGCGACCGCACGCCCGTTGCGTTGTTGGAGAAGCTGGCCATTGAGATGGAAATCCAGAACCGTACGTTGGGACGGTAGCCCTTTCGGTCTCGACAGACGCTCTTCGATAAGCGCACGTTGCGTTCCGTGCTGCTTCGGAGTGCCTCCCCGGCGCTCTTTTGCATAACGTTTACAATTATTGTTCTTTTTGTTTCTTCTTTATGGATGCTTGCGGACCCTTGACGTTCGCCTGCAAAGCGTTTGACGCGCTGGCGCCATTATCGATGCAGTAGTGGCATACCCCTCTGAAAGGAATGAACGCCAATGAAGAAGAAGTATCTGATCGTCGTCGTGGCGGCCCTTGCCGCCTTTGGCATGTTCGCGCTTGCCGGATGCGGGTCATCCGGCTCCGACTCATCCGGATCTGCGGCCGGCGGCAACGGCGGCACGAGCATTTCCGTGTACTCCCGTGAGGATGGTTCCGGCACGCGCGGTGCATTCATCGAGCTCACTGGCGTTCAGGATGGCGATACCGACAATACCGTCTCCTCCGCAATCATCACGAATTCCACTTCCGTCATGCTGACCTCCGTTGCCGGCGATGCGAACGGCATCGGCTATATTTCCCTGGGCTCTTTGAACGACACCGTGAAAGCCGTCAAAGTCGATGGCGTCGAGGCGACTGCCAAGAACGTGAAGAGCGGCAAATACCCCATCTCCCGTCCGTTCAATGTGGTGACGAAGGACGATCTGTCCAAGCTGGGTAAGGACTTCCTGGCATTCATCCAGAGCGATGACGGCCAGAAGGTCGTGACGGACAACGGCTACGTCTCCGACAGCAGCACGGGATCTTTCAAGTCCAGCAAGCCCTCCGGCAAGTTGGTCGTTGCCGGTTCCTCCAGCGTGTCCCCTCTCATGGAGAAGCTGATCGAGGCTTACAAGAAAGTCAATACGAAGGCCGAGATCGAGCTGCAGACCAGCGATTCCACCACGGGTATCAACATGGCGACCGAGGGCACCTGCGATATCGGCATGGCATCCCGCGACCTGAAGGATTCCGAGAAGAGCGCCGGCTTGACCACCACGGTCATCGCCAAGGATGGCATTGCCATCATCGTGAACAAGGACTCCAAGGTAGACGACCTCACCACGGACCAGATCAAGTCCATCTACACGGGGCAGACCACGACCTGGGAAGAGGTTCAGTAACCCGACCCGCAGGCACCTGACCTTTTGGAGCGCAACATGAACTCATCCACCTCTCGGGCCCATCTCTCCGAGCAGGTCTCGCGCATCCTCTTCATCGCTGCTGCGGGGGTTTCCATCCTCGCAGTGGCGTTGATTTGCGTATTCCTGCTCGTCAACGGCGTACCGGCCATTGCCCAGATAGGCCTGCCCGATTTCCTGCTGGGAACCACCTGGAAGCCGGCAAACGATATCTACGGCATCTTCCCCATGATCGTCGGCAGCATCTACGTCACGGCAGGTGCGCTTATTGTGGGCGTGCCCGCGGGCATCCTCTGCGCCATCTTCTTGGCAAGGTTCGCAACCGGGCGCGTCGTTCGCATCATGCGGCCCGGGATCGAGCTGCTCGCCGGCATTCCCAGCGTCATCTACGGCTCCTTCGGCCTTGTGGTGTTCGTTCCCATCATTCGCTCGTGGGGTGTTGGATCGGGCTTCTCGCTGCTGGCGGCAAGCGTGCTATTGGGCATCATGATCCTGCCCACGATCATCACGGTCTCCCAATCGGCCATCGAGGCGGTGCCGGCCTCGTACTACCAGGGCGCCCGCGCGCTGGGCGCCGACCACGAGCATGCCGTATTCCGCGTGGTGGTTCCTGCCGCCGTCTCCGGCATCGTGGCGGCCGTCATCTTGGGTCTGGGCCGCGCGCTGGGCGAAACGATGGCCGTCATCATGGTTGCAGGCAACCAGCCCGTGATCCCCGACAGCATCTTCGATGGCGTGCGCACCATGACCGCGAATATCGTATTGGAGATGGGCTATGCGGCCGATCTGCACCGTGGCGCGCTCATTGCAACCGGCGTCGTGCTGTTCGTATTCATCCTGATCATCAACACGCTGGTAAATCTGGCGCGCAATAGCGGGAAGGCGGAATGACAATGGGCGAAATCGTTGTGGATGAGGCCGGTGCCACGTCGGGCGCATCGGTATCCGATGAATACGAACGCCTGTCGAAGCTGGTTGCTTCGACACATGAGCGTACGGCGAAGCGCCGCCATGCTGTTGGCATCGCCTTGAGATGGCTTGTCCGCCTCGGTACGCTGCTCACCATGGCAGCGCTTGCCGGTATTGTGGGATACATCCTTATCATGGGCGTTCCGCGTCTGACGCCATCGCTGTTCGAGTGGGAGTACAACTCGGTGAACGTGTCGCTCATGCCTGCGCTCATCAACACGGTGCTCATGGCGTTTCTCTCGTTGCTGATTGCCGTGCCCATCAGCGTGGGGTCGGCAATCTATTTGGTGGAGTATGCCGGGCGCGGAAATAGGTTCGTGAAGCTGGTCAGCGTCACCACCGAGACGTTGGCGGGCATTCCCTCCATCGTGTACGGCCTGTTCGGCATGTTGTTCTTCGTCACGGCGCTGCATTGGGGCATGTCGTTGCTTGCCGGCGCATGCACGCTGGCCATCATGATTCTGCCCATTATCATGCGCACCAGCCAGGAGGCGCTTCTGGCGGTTCCCGACGACTATCGCATGGGCAGCTTCGGCCTGGGTGCCGGGCGCCTGCGCACCGTTGCGAAGGTGGTGCTGCCGTCGGCGATTCCCGGCATCCTGGGCGGTGTGATCTTGGGTTTGGGCCGCGTTGTCGAGGAGGTGGCCGCCCTGCTGTTCACCTGCGGCAGCGTGGCCGCCGTTCCGGACTTCGCCGGTCAGGGGTTGGGCGCGGTGTTCAGTTCCACGCGAACGCTGGCCGAGCACATGTACCTGTTGGCCAGCGAGGGGTTGCATATCAACGAGACGTACGCAACGGCGGTGGTGCTGTTGGCGCTGGTCGTAGCGCTCAATGCCGTGTCCACGTACTTCGCGAACCGCCTGGCGCGCAATGCGACGGGCGAGGACTGACGCCGCACGTTCCGTGCGGTTCCGAAAGGAGAATCATCCAATGGAAGCAATATTCGAAGAAGATGGGTTGAGAGAGGGCGGCAAGCCTGCGGCCGATTGCCGAATAGAGGCGGAGGTAAAGGGCGCGAGTGCTTCCGATCCGCATGCGCAGGTCAAGATGACGGTTGATCATCTTGACCTGTACTACCGTGATTTCCATGCGCTGAAAGATGTGAGCCTGGATATCCCGGAGCATCAGGTAACGGCGCTCATCGGTCCCTCCGGGTGCGGCAAGTCGACGTTTCTGAAGACGCTGGATCGCATGAACGACCTGGTGGAGGGCTGTCGCATGGAGGGCAAGGTCCAGCTTGACGGGCAGGATATCTACGGGAACATGGATGTGAACGACCTCAGACGCCGCGTAGGTATGGCGTTCCAGAATCCGAATCCGTTTCCCCTGTCCATCTACGACAACGTGGCGTACGGGCCGCGCACGCATGGCATCCGCAACCGCAAGGATCTCGACGCTATCGTCGAGCGCAGCCTGCGCGATGCCGCCATTTGGGACGAGCTGAAGGACCGCCTGAAGAAGAACGCCCTGGGACTTTCGGGCGGCCAGCAGCAGCGCCTGTGCATCGCGCGGGCGCTTGCCGTGCAGCCCGAGGTCCTGCTGATGGACGAGGCTACCAGCGCCCTCGACCCTATCTCGACGGCGAAAATCGAGGAGCTGATCGCCCAGATCAGCGACCGCTATACCATCGTCATGGTGACGCATAACATGCTGCAGGCGCTGCGTGTGTCGCAGAAGACGGCGTTCTTCCTGCTCGGCGAGCTTATCGAAGCCACGGACACGGACACGCTGTTCACACACCCGTCCGACAAGCGCACGGCGGACTACGTGTCCGGCCGGTTCGGCTAGGGCATCACTCCACCTTCACGTCGATGCCCGCTTCGGCGGGCAGGGGGCTGCTCGGTTTCCCTGCCGATCATGCGGTCGAGCTCGCGGTCCACGGCGCCCTCCGGGTTCGTGGGGAACACGCTGAACGGCACGGCGGGGGTGAACAGGCTGACGATAGGCACCACCGCAAGCGACAGCACCATGGCAAGCGCCCCGCAGTTGATGGGCGAGGCGATGAGCGGCGTGCCCATCATGCCGGCAATCATGTTACCGCAGGTCAAACCGACGCCAAGGACGAAACTCGTCCACACGGCCGCCTTCGAGATGTGCCTGCTGTACAGGCCCCACACGAACGGGCCCAAGAAGGCACCGGACAACGCGCCCCACGAGATGCCCATGAGCTGCGCGATGAAGGTGATCGTGGAGTGGTACTGAATCAGCGCGATGATGGCGGACAACACCACGAAGACCACCAGCAAGATACGCATGCTCCAAATCTGCTTCTTCTCCGATAGGTCTTTGACCAGGTTGTGCTTGATCACGTCCAGCGTCAGCGTAGACGATGAGGTCAGCACCAGGCTTGACAGCGTGGACATGGAGGCGGAAAGAACCAGCACCACCACCAGACCGATCAGAATATCGGGAAGCGTCGACAGCATGGTGGGGATGATAGAGTCGTATACGGGCTGCCCGTTTGCGCCCATGGTTACCTGGTCGCCGTACAGGCGCCCGAAGCCGCCCAGGAAGTAGCTGCCGCCGGCAACCACGAACGCGAAGACAGTGGAGATAATGGCGCCCTGCTTGATGGCGGATCCGCTGCGGATGGCATAGAACTTCTGCACCATCTGCGGCAGGCCCCAGGTGCCCAGGCTCGTTAGGATCACAACGCCTAGCAGATTCAGCGGGTCGGGGCCGAACATGCTCACGAACGCGCCGTTTAGATCAGATCCTTCTGCGGGAATCCGGCTCATGGTAACCAGGGATTCCATGAAGCCTCCGTTCGCTCCCAGCACGGCGGCTACCACCAGCACGATGCCCACCAGCATGACGCATCCCTGCAAGAAGTCGTTCGTGACGGTGGCCATGTAGCCGCCAAGTACCACGTATGCGCAGGTGATGGCCGCCATCCCTATGACGCAGTATTCGTAGGGAATGCCGAATGCCATCTCGAACAGGCGCGACAGACCGTTGTAGACGGATGCGGTGTACGGAATCAGGAACGCGAAGATGATCAGCGCGGATGCAGTGCGGATTGCGCGGCTTTCGTAGCGCTTCCCGAAGAACTCCGGCATGGTTGTCGCGCCCAGACGATGGGACATCTCCCGCGAGCGCGGTCCCAGCACCCACCAGGCCAGCAGGCTGCCGATGAGCGCATTGCCGATGCCGATCCAGAACGCCGCAAGACCGTACTTCCAGCCGAACTGACCGGCGTAACCCACGAAGATGACGGCGGAGAAATAGCTGGTACCGAATGCGAACGCCGAAAGCCACGGCCCCACATTGCGTCCTCCTAACACGAATCCCTCCACGCTGTTGGTGGTATGGCGGCAGTAGATGCCCACTCCCACGGCCACGCCGATGAAGATGAGCACCATGCAAATTTTGGCAATCATGCAGTCCTCCCTGTTCGATGCCACAACCTGTCGGCTTTTCGGGGAAGAGAGAGGAGTATTGATGCTGATGGCGCGCAAGGAAGGACGGCACGGGACAATAAAAAAAGCACCCGAGTCGAAACTCGCGTGCTAGCAGAATCGATACGAATAGCCTGCGACATCCGCGCGGGTGCGCGGTGCTTGCAGGCATGCCGCAGGGCAGCCTGCAAGCACAGACTGCATGGCGAAGACCTCGCTCATCAAAGCGTTGGCCTCTGCACCGTTGCGGACGATCTGTTCCTTCCCGAAAACCATGGCAGGAATGTAGCACGGAAACGCATTTCCGCTTGGCACTCGGTGCGAAAGGGGGCGAAAAAACCGCGGGCGGCATATGCGTTGCGCTGCAGAATCCACCCGGTGCCTGTCGGGCGGCTCTTTTGCGGCATAGGTCGGCGCATGGGTCTTTTGGCGCACCGGCGGCCCGAAGTTTTCACCTGCAGCCGGGAGCATGCTTATGGGGAAATGGCGCAGCATGCGTCCAGCGGGATGGCAATGCTTTCGGGCAGTTGGTAGTATGAAACCCTATTCAATACCATGAACAGGAGAAATACCCCATGGCGGAATTTATCTACACCATGAACCAGGTGCGCAAGGCGCATGGAGACAAGGTCATCCTGGACGACGTGACCATGGCATTCTATCCCGGCGCGAAGATCGGCGTGGTGGGTCCGAACGGCATGGGCAAGTCCACGCTGCTGAAGATCATGGCGGGCATGGAGGACATCTCGAACGGCGAGGCGCGCCTTTCGCCCGGCTACACGGTGGGCATCCTGGAGCAGGAGCCGCCGCTTGACGAGTCTAAGACCGTCAAGGAGAACGTCGAGCAGGCTTTCAGCGACGTTATCGCGAAGGTGAACCGCTTCAACGAGATCAGTGCGGAAATGGCCGATCCCAACGCGGATTTCGATGCGCTCATGGACGAGATGGGTAAGCTGCAGAACGAGATCGACGCAGTGAATGGTTGGGATTTGGACAGCCAGTTGTCGCAGGCCATGGATGCGCTGCAGTGTCCCGATCCCGACGAGGCGGTGGATCATCTTTCCGGCGGCGAGCGCCGTCGCGTGGCGCTGTGCAAGCTGCTGCTGGAAGCGCCCGACCTGCTGCTGCTCGATGAGCCCACAAACCATCTGGATGCGGAATCCGTGCTGTGGCTGGAGCATTTCCTGAAGAACTATCCGGGAGCCGTGCTTGCCGTGACGCACGATCGCTATTTCCTGGACAATGTGGCCGAATGGATCTGCGAAGTGGACCGCGGTACGCTGTATCCGTACAAGGGCAACTATTCGACATGCTTGGAGACGAAGGCGAAACGCCTGGCAGCGCAGGGCCAGCAAGACCAGAAGCGCGCGAAGAAGATGCAATCCGAGTTGGAATGGGTGCGCAGCAGCCCGAAGGCCCGCCAGGCGAAGAACAAGGCCCGTTTGGAGCGCTACGAGCAGATGGCCGCAGAAGCGGAAGCGGGACGTAAGCTGGACTTCACGGAGATCCAGATTCCCGTGGGTCCCCGCCTGGGCGGCAAAGTCATCGTGGCGGACCATCTGTGCAAGGCGTTCGGCGATCGCGTGCTGATAAACGACCTGTCGTTCGATCTGCCGCGCAATGGCATCGTGGGCGTCATCGGCCCGAACGGTGTGGGCAAGTCCACGCTGTTCAAGATGATCATGGGCAGGGAAGACGTGACGGGCGGTTCTCTCGAGATCGGGGAGACCGTGAAGATATCGTATGTCGATCAGATGCGCGAGGGCATCGATCCGGACAAATCGCTGTGGGAAGTGGTGTCGGACGGTCTGGACTACATGAAAGTGGGCGAGACCGAGGTTCCCAGTCGCGCCTATGTGGCGGCATTCGGCTTCAAGGGCTCCGACCAGCAGAAGCCGGCCGGTGTGCTGTCCGGTGGTGAGCGCAATCGCCTGAACCTGGCGCTCACGTTGAAGCAGGGCGGCAATCTGCTGCTGTTGGACGAGCCTACGAACGATCTGGACACAGAGACCATGGAAAGCCTTGAAGAGGCCTTGCTGCGTTTCCCGGGATGCGCCGTCATCACCAGCCATGACCGCTGGTTCCTCGACCGCATCGCCACGCATATCCTGGCCTGGGAGGGGACGGACGAGAATCCCGGCGCCTGGTACTGGTTCGAAGGCAATTTCGCGGATTACCAGAAGAACCGGGAAAAGCGCCTGGGCCCCGACTTGTCGAAGCCCCATCGGGTGCATCGCAAGCTGACGCGCGACTGAGTGCGCAGCACGGCACGGTAGTATCGAGCGGTTTGCATACGGCGCGGTCCGGCGGGGAGCCGGCCCGCGCCGTATATGTTTTACCGCTCGGAGGCCGGAGGGGCGAAACGGGTGCGCGAGCGCTGCGGTTTTTCTGCCTTGCGTTCGGCAGCTTCTTCGGCGCGGGCGAAAGCCAGCTCGCGCAGCGCCTCGGGCGGGGTCGCCTTGCAGGTGCCGTCGCCCATTTCCAGCACCTCGATGGCGTCTCCGGGCCGTATGGTGCCGCCTTTGCGTACCACGAAGAAGATGCCCTCGCGCGGGAAGATGCAATCACCCACTTGATGGTAGATGGCGCATTTGGTGTGGCAGACCTTGCCGATTTGCGAAAGCTCCATTTCCACCCCGTCGCCTGCGCGCACAATGGTGCCCAGCGGCAATGCCAGCAGATCCAGGCCCTCGCAGGTGATGTTCTCAGCAAAGCTGCCTTCGACCAGGTCCAGGCCCATCAGTTTGCGGGCGCGCAGTATGGACTCCCAAGCCAGGATGCTGACCTGGCGGTGCCATTCGCCAGCATGGGCATCGCCGACCACGCCCCAATCCGGGCGAATTTCTATCTTTTTGACGGGAACCTTGCTGCGCCCTTTCTTCTCGGACAGGTTCACAGAGCGCACCGTGCCTGCAAGCGATGCGGGTGCGGGCATGGCCGAGGGAACGGTGCCGGGGGCAATGGGCCAGCCGGGCTTCGCGGTATCAGGGGTTGCTGTCTCCATAGCGGTCCTTTCATGGGAACTGCACAGAAGTCGGACGGATCGTGCGCGGATGCCGTCCGAGCGTGCGCATACGAAAGGGCGGGTATGCCCGCCCTGCGCGATAAACCCTCCGAAGCATGCCGGAGGATGTGCGGTCGGTATGGCGGAGACGTGTGCGAATCGAACACACCCGAGACATTCTGCATGCCTCACAACGGCTTTGAAGGCCGCGGGACCCACCAGGGCGCCACCCGTCTCCATTATCCGGGAACGCGATTGAGTATACCCAATATTACCGCCGAGGCAACATATCGCGCGCCCCTTCGGCTATCGTCCCGATAGTGAACGGATATCGCCCGAGCGCACCGTCACGCCTTGGGTGTCGAAGTATTCCAGCAGCGGCACGGCATATCGGCGGCTGGTGCCCATGGCGTCCTTGAGCGCTGCCACGGTTCCCGCGCCTCCGGTCTCCAAGTGCGCGCAGACCGCCTGCTTGCAGTGTTCGAGCGCGTCGGCCGCCAGGTAGAGGTCGCCGCCGATATGCACGGCGCGCCCGTCCCGTACCAGCGTTGTCAGCGCATGTTGCCCCGTCTTGGCGCCAAGGCCCGCCTCGTCGAACAGCTTCGGCGGCATCGTGGGGGCGGCACCGCCCGCTTGCAGGGCGCCCAGCAGCGTTTGGGCCTCTTGCTCCTGCGCCTTGCATGCAGCACCCTGCGAAGCCGGGTGGCCTACCTGCCCTCCGACGACTATCGCCTTGCCGTCGTGGACCGCCTCGCCTAACAGCGCCTCGAATGCGGTTGCTCCCAGGTGGGGGGCCACCTGTTGAGCAAGGCGGGCTTTCGGCAGGCCGGCCTGGCCGGGATGCGCAGCGTGGAAGGCGACGAGGGCGCGTTCGATGCCCGCCACGTACCGCTGCCGTAGCGACTTGGTGGCAAACGTCGCCTCTGCGCTGCCGGCCTCGCCCAGCCGTATCAGCTTCCGGTTTTTCACCGCCTCCTCCAGCATTCTGCGCACCGGTTCGCGTTCGGTTCCGATGGCGCGGGCAACCGCGGCGGCGCCGACCGGCTGCGCTTGCTCCTTCACTACATCGATCGCGGCGGTCTGCAGGTCGCCGGATTCCGATGCCTGGAGCAATTCGCGTTCGTTCGGGGTCAAGCGGGTGCGTCTGCGCGGGTAGCTCAGCAGCACGCATCCGCCGCCGGCTACCGATACCGGTGACCAGGTGCGGATGACGAATCGGTCGCCCGCGCTCACCGGCAGCGGTTCCTCCAAGCGAATCTGCGCGAAGGCGCTTTGGCCGCTTGCCAGCTCCTTCAGGCCATCCATGAAGAGCACGCGCCCCTGCACTTCGCGGGTGCCGTGGGCGATATGCATGCGCGTCCCGCTGGGCAGGGGCTTGCCCTGTCCGGCGGTGTCGATGAAGGTTACACGTGCATCGAAGCGGTCGGTCGGCTGCAGGCTGTCGGGCGCGGCAAGGAAGTCCCCCGGGTGGATCTGCTCCTTCTTCAGGTCGGGCAGGTTCAGGGCGACGCGGTTGCCGGCCGGCGCGGCGTCGACCGGTTGGCCGTGCATCTGCACGCTGCGGATGCGCGAGGTCAGGCCGCTCGGCAGCACCTCTGCCACGTCGCCAGGGCGCGCGGTGCCGCTCCAAAGCGTGCCGGTGACGACGGTGCCGGCGCCCCTGATGGTGAATACGCGGTCGATGGGCAAGCGCAACTGCCGGCCGAATTTGGAATGCTCGGTGCGGGCGGCGGCTTTCTGCAGCGCGCAGCGCAGCTCGTCGAGGCCCGCGCCGGTGCGGCTCGAGCAAGGTACGATGTCGGCGTTCGCGTACGGGGTGTCGGCCAGCCATGTGCGGATCTCATCGGACACGAAGGCGATCCACTCCTCGTCTACCAGGTCGGTCTTGGTCAAGGCGACTACCAGGGTCTTCACACCCAAGGTGCGCAGTACGGCTAGGTGCTCGATGGTTTGCGGCATGATGCCGTCGTCGGCGGCGATGACCAGCAGGGCCAGGTCGATGCCGGTGGAACCGGCGATCATCTGGCGCACGAAGTGCTCGTGGCCGGGGACGTCGACCACGCCTACGGCGGTGCCGTCCGGCAGTTTCAGCTGCGCGAATCCCAGCTCGATGGTGATGCCGCGCTTCTTCTCCTCGGCCAATCGGTCGGGGTCGGTGCCGGTGAGGGCGCGGACCAACGAAGATTTGCCATGGTCGATGTGCCCGGCGGTTCCCAGCACCACATTGGGCGCCGGCTGGCTTTCCTGCTTGGTGGGCATCTGGACCTTCCTTCCTTTTCCCGTATCCGTCCTATAGGGGTCGTTCGTTTGCCGCTGCGGCGAAGTAGGCGGCGAATGCCGCGCCGATTTCGGCGATCTCTTCGTCTTGGACGGTGCGGGCGTCGCAGAGCACGCAATCGTTCTTGATGCGCGCGACGATGGGCACTTCCCGTTGCTGCTGCAGGTAGGCCATGCAGCTCTGGGCGTCGGATGCCGCCGTGCGGAACGCCACCTTCACGGCGAACGTCGGGATATCGCACATGGGCAGGGCACCGCCGCCGGCGCGGGAGATCTCGGGCACTACTTCAAGCGTTGCGGCCCCGTGGGGAATGCGCCCGGCAAGTTCCCGCTGCAGCGCTTCGGCGCGGACGCACACGGAATCGGCGGGCTCGGTGAGCATCCGCACGGTGGGGATCTCGCGCACGGCGCGTTCCGGCTGCAGGTACAGGCGCAGTGTTGCCTCCAGCGCGGCAAGCGTCATCTTGTCCAAGCGCAGGGCGCGGGCAAGCGGATTGGCCTTCAAGCGGTCGATGAGCTCCTTGCGGCCGACGATGATGCCTGCTTGCGGACCGCCGAGCAGTTTATCGCCTGAAAACGATACCAAGTCGGCGCCGGCGGCAAGCGACTCGGCAATGGTGGGCTCGGCGTACTCCCCGAAGGCGTCCATGCGCTCGAAAGCGCCCGACCCCTGATCCTCATACACCAGCACGCGCTCGGCGGCGTTCGCGGCATCATCGTGGGCCCCGCGGGCAAGTGCGTCGCGCTGCTCGTTGGCCCGGTCGGCGATAGCGCGCAGGCCGGCTATACCGACGTCCTCGGTGAAGCCGATAAGGCGGTAGTTCGACCGGTGCACTTTCAGCAGCATGCTCGTATCGGGGCCGACCGCGCGCTCGTAATCGGCCGGATGCGTCTTGTTCGTGGTGCCCACCTCCACCATCTGCGCGCCGGAGAGCGCCATGATGTCGGGGATGCGGAACGACCCGCCGATTTCGACCAGCTCCCCGCGGCTGACCACCGCCTGATGCCCCTGGGCGAATTCGGAGAGCACCATCATCACGGCGGCGGCATTGTTGTTCACGGCGATTGCCGCCTCCGCACCGGTAAGCGCGCAGATCAGGGGCTCGCAGTGGGCATGGCGGCTTCCGCGGGCCATTGTCTGGGTGTCGTATTCCAATGTGGAATAGCCCGCTATCACATCGTTGACGGCTTGCACGGCGGCGGGTGCCAGCACGCTGCGGCCCAGGTTGGTGTGGATGATGACGCCTGATGCGTTGATGACGCGCCGAAGCGAGGGCCTCTCGAGCGCTTGCACGGCGCGTGCCGCGCGTTCGGCAACGCCAGCGGCGCTCACGGCGGGTGCGCCGCCGGCGAGGATGGCGCTGCGCAGGCGGGCTATCTCGTCGCGCACGGCATCGGCGACGACGGTATGGGGCAGATGCTGCGCAGCCTCCTTGGCAACGGGCTGTTCCAGCACCTCGTCGACTTTGGGCAACGAGCGCAACAGGTTGGCATCGGGTATGCGGGCGGGTTTCTGCTTGCCGGTCATGGGCTGCCTCCAGGGCGTCGTCGGTGTCTTCGCGCAATGTGTGCGGACATGCCGTATAGTGCGGGGTGGCGGGCCTGCCCGCCCGTGCGCGCACATGCGTTGCGGCTTTCGGTCGTTCTCGATAGTAAGGGTATACCATGCTGCGAATCCTGAACATCACCGCCCAGAAACCGGACAGCACGGGAAGCGGCGTCTTCCTGGCGGAAACCGTGCGGGCGTTCGCCTCCCTTGGCTGCGAGCAGGCGGTCATTGCGGGTATCGGACCCGATGACGATCCCCGCTTTCCCGAAGGGGTGCTGTTTTGCCCCGTGCGCTTCGAAACCCCGGCGCTGCCGTTTCCGGTGGTGGGCATGTCCGACGAGATGCCCTACCGGGCCACGCGGTACCGCGATTTAACCCCGGAGATGCTGGAGCGCTTCTACGCCGCCTTCAATGAGGCGCTTGACAAGGTTTTGGCCCGCTTCCGTCCCGATTTGGTGCTGTGCCATCATCTGTACCTTGTCTGCGCGCTGGCGGCTCATCGGGATTGGGACGTGCCAGTGGTGGGTATCAGCCACTCGACCGATATTCGCCAGATGCGTAGGATTCCCCTGGAACGCGCCTATGTGCGCAAGGGGGTGGCGCGCCTTTCGGGCATCTTCGCGCTGCATGGGCAGCAGAAAGAGGACATCGTGGAAACCTACGGGGTGGCCCCCGAGCGCGTGGCGGTGATGGGGACCGGCTACAACGACCGGGTGTTCCATCGCATGGAGGGATTGCGGCAACCAGATGGCGCGAACCTGGTATATGCCGGAAAGATATGGCGGAAGAAGGGCGTGCCCAGCCTGCTGCGCGCCGTGGATGCCCTGACCGATGATGAGGGGAATATCCTTTCTGCGACGGGTGACGGCATGTGCGGAATGGCGGGTGCGGCGCCATTCGGTGCCGCGGCGTCCGGCGCGCACCTTGCCGGCCGTCATCTGCGTCTGCGCTTGGCGGGTGGATACAGCAACCGCACCGATTACGAGCGCATCGTGGCCCAGGCATCGGCCTGCCATGCCGATATCGCGTTCCTGGGGCGCTTGCCCCAGGAAGACCTGGCTCGCGCCTACAACGAGGCGGACGTATTCGTGCTCCCGTCCTTTTTCGAAGGGCTGCCGCTGGTGGTTGTCGAGGCCCTGGCATGCGGGTGCAAGGTGGTGGTCACGGACCTGCCGGGCATTCGTCCCTGGCTTTCTGCGAACGTGCCCGCCGCCCCCGTGCGCTATGTGGCGCCGCCCCGGATGCGCGATGTCGATGAGCCGGATCCGGATGACCTGCCGCGTTTCGAAACCGATCTGGCGAAGGCTATCCGCGCAAGCCTTGCCGACCCCGTGCGTCCCTGTGCGGTCTCCCATCTGTCATGGGAGGGATTGTGCCGCCGCATGCTGGATTGGGTTCGCTTGCGGTAAGCAGAGTGCCTATTCCCGACGGGCGAATTGCCTTCGTCCGATTGATTGCCGCTCTGCGCCTATTTCAGGCCGGGTTTCCCGTTCTCGAAGGAAAAACCTGACCTGTAACGGGTAAGATACTGGTTAACCGGCGTAAGGAACGAAGATCTTGCAAGGTTGGCAAGCGCGCAGGGCGCATCTGAGCGGCTTGCCGGCATGCGGACGGGCGTTTGGGCGTTTATTGCGTTCTTTGCGTCGCCTCGAGAACCTTCGGAATAATCGATAGCCCGGATCGGGATCGTTAAACGCCTGCCCCGATCCGGGCAGGCCGCCCTGGGGCGGCTTGTTGCAAAGGAGGCAGCAATGGCAGTCGATCGTCATCCCATGTGGAAGGAACTGGGCATGGATCTGGAAACCCATGACCAGCTGTGCGAGGCCTTGCCGGCCGCGTTTGGCGATGTGTTCCTTTCGCAGGAGAACCGTCCCGAGGCCATGGCGTTTTGGGATATGGTTGCCGCCGATGTGCACGGCATCCGCCCTGCCGAGCTGGTGGAAGCCCAGAAAAACGGCCAGAAGGTCTTCGGTACGTTCTGCACCTACGTGCCCGACGAAGTGGTCGTTGCCTGCAACGGCATCGTCACCGGGCTGTGCGGCGGTTCGCAGTTCTGGGTGCCCGATGGAGAGAAGTACCTGCCGGCGGATATGTGCCCGCTGATCAAGGCATCGCTCGGTGCGCGCATGGGGCGCACGTGCCCGTTCTTCCGCATCGTGGACGAGATCGTGGGCGAAACCACCTGCGATGGCAAGAAGAAGATGTACGAGATCCTGGCCACCGATGTTCCCATGCACATCATGGAACTGCCGCAGATGAAGCGCCCGAAGGACATCGACGCCTTCGCCGATGAGATTGCACTTTTCGGCAAGAACGTCGAGGAAGTGACGGGCAAGCAACTTACCGTCGAGAACTTGGCCGACGCCATCCGAATCATCAACAACCGCCGCCGTGCGCTGCAACGCGTGTACGAGACGCGCAAGAATCCCGATATCATTCCCATCTCGGGTACCGACGCCCTGCTGATGATGCAGATTGCCTTCTTCGACGATCCGGTGCGCTGCGCCGAGATGGCCGGTAAGCTCGCCGACGAATTGGAGCAGCGCCTGGCAGACGGCGTCAGCGTGTTCCCGAAGGGCACGAAGCGCATCCTGCTTACGGGCACGCCCCTGGCCATTCCCAATTGGAAGCTCCATCACATCATCGAGACCAGCGGCGCCGCCATCGTCTGCGAGGAAAACTGCACCGGCACCAAGTTCTTCACGAACCTGGTGGACGAGAGCCAGACCACGCTGGAAGGGCAGTTCCATGCTCTGGCCGAGCGTTACATGAAGATCAACTGCGCCTGCTTTACCCCCAATACGGCGCGCATCGACGAGGTGCTGCAGCTGGCGCGCGACTACCAGGTCGATGGCGTCATCAACACGAACCTGAAGTTCTGCACGACGTTCAAGACCGAGGCGCCGGCGCTGGAGAAGGTTCTGGAGGACAACGGCATTCCGGTGCTCGATATCGAGACGGACTATACGGACAACGATGCAGAGCAGCTGCGCACGCGCGTCGAGGCGTTTGTGGAGATGCTCGGCGAATAGGAGGGGCGAACAGGGCGGCGGGACCTATGTGCCCCATGCGGTGCATCCGCCGCGTTCCTGCGCGGACAGGGGGATTGCAGCATGCAAAAGCCGGCAAATCCCCCTTCCGGGTTCCCGCCGCTATTCCTTCGGCAGGGGAAGGTACACTGGTTCTATGATTTCAACCGATGACATCGAATCGCGCATCGCGTCGGCGCGGGTGGCCTATCCGGACAAGCGCATCGACTGCTATATGCTGTTCGATACCCACATGGATGCGATGGCGATGCACGAGGCGGCCAGGAATCAGGGGCTTTCGGCCCGCGTGTCCGCCACACCGCGCCAGGCGCGCGCCTGCTGCGGGGTTGCCTTGCTGGTGATGGCATCCGATGCGCCCGCGATGCTTGACCTGGCGCGCCGGAGTGGCCTGCCCTACGAGGATATGGTTGCGCTGCCCTGTCAGATAGACCCGCATCGCGACCGCTACTGTTAGCCTGCGACCGCATTACGCCTCCCTTTTCCGGCGCGAACACGCGGTCGCCGTGAGAGAAAGAAGGAACGGATGGAATTGACGATCGATGCGATGGGCGATGCCTGCCCCATTCCCGTGGTGAAGACGAAGAAGGCGCTGGGCACCATGGAAACCGGTACCGTGAAGACCCACGTTGACAACGAGACCGCCGTGCATAACCTGGAGAACCTGGCGGAGAGTCTGAAATGCCAGGTGGCGTTTGAACAGGTGGCGGAAGGCGAGTACGTGGTGACGCTGACCAAGACCGAGAACAGCATCGGCGGCGACCAGGCGGAGGCCGGCGACGGCACGCGCGTCGTGGTCATCTCCAGCCAGTTCATGGGAACCGGCGATGACGAGCTGGGTGCCAAGCTGATGAAGGGCTTCGTCTTCTCCCTGACGCAGATGGACGTACTGCCCGATACTATCTTGCTGTACAACGGCGGCGCGCACTTAAGCTGCGAGGGCTCTCCAGTGCTTGACGACCTGCGAGCGCTTGCGGATGCCGGCGTTGAGGTGCTGACTTGCGGTACGTGCCTGAACCATTACGGCATCGCTGATCAGCTTGCCGTGGGCGACGTCACCAACATGTATGTGATTGTGGAGAAGCAGCTGAAGGCCGGCGTCACCGTTCGCCCGTAACGGGTTTCTGAAGGCGGGAAGCTGCAGTCGGGCATCTCGGGGCTTCGGCGCCCGAAAGGGGCGTTCGGCCTGGGCTACGGGTGCGATTGCGTGCAAGGGAAGGGAGAGGCGTGATCTATTTCGATAATGCGGCGACGACGATGCTCAAGCCGCCATCCGTCGCGCAGGCGGTGGCGCAAGCTATCAATTCGTTCGGTGGGGTGGGCCGCGGCGTGCACGAGGCGTCTCTTTCCGCCGATGTTGCCGTGTACAAGTGCCGACAGGCGCTTGCGCAGCTGTTCGATGCCCCCGATCCCCGGCGCGTGACCTTCGGGCTGAATGCCACCGAGGCGCTCAACACCCTCATCGGGGGATTGCTGCAAGAAGGCGATCACGCCATAACCACGGCGGCCTCCCACAATTCGGTGCTCCGTCCGCTCTACCGCAAGCAGGATCGGGAAGGCGTGGAGCTATCCATCCTACCGGTTGCCCCGGATGCGCATATCGATCTGGGTGCCTACGAGCGTCTGTTCAAGCCGAATACGAAGTTGGCGGTGGTCACCCACGCCTCCAACCTTACCGGTGACGTCTACGATGTAGCCGCTATGGCGCGCATCGCCCATGAGCATGGGGCACTGTTCGCCATCGATGCCGCCCAGACCGCCGGCCTGGTGCCCATCGACATGCAGGCGGATGGCATCGATGCGGTGGCCTTTACCGGACACAAGAGCCTTTACGGCCCGCAGGGAACCGGCGGCCTGGCGCTGATGCCGGAGGTTGATCTGCCCAGCTTCAAGGTGGGAGGATCCGGCACGCACAGCTACGATAGGCTGCATCCGTCGTTCTATCCCGAGCACCTGGAGGCGGGTACGCTGAACGGACATGGCATCGCGGGTCTGCTGGCCGGCGTCGAATACATCCAGGATACAGGCGTTGCGGCCATCGGGCGCAGGACCTCGGAGCTTGCCGAGCGCTTCGAAGCGGGCGTCCGCGCAATCCCCGGCGTGCGCGTGTACGGCGGCCATGGCGGGGTGGGGCGCACGGGCATTGTGGCGCTTAACATCGGTGATATCGACTCGGCGCAGGTGTCCGACGCCTTGAATTACGAGTATGGTATCTGCACGCGTGCCGGCGCCCATTGCGCGCCGCTGATGCATCGCGCCCTGGGCACCGATCGCCAGGGGGCCGTGCGCTTCAGCTTCTCGCACCTGAACGCCGAGGACGAGGTCGATGCCGGCATCCGGGCAATTGCGGATATCGCCGCCGGCTTCGACGGGAACGAGTAGGGGCGCAATGAGGGCAAAGACTCCGAAGACGGTTATCACCTTCGCTACGACCGCAGATGCCATGGCGCTCGAGGCTGCGGCGAAGGACTACGGCGATCTGCCGGGCCGTATGATCCCCGTTCCCTCCGAGATCGATGCCGGTTGCGGGTTCGCCTGGCGCTGCGAGCCTTCCGAGGAATCGGCGCTCCTGGCGGCCATGGAACATCATGGGCTGGCTTTCGAGGGACGATTCGTTGTCCCGATGTACTGAGCGTGCGGCCGCCGCCGAACGGGCGGGCGATTATGTCGAAGGGAAGGAATAACGTGCAGGTTGGATTGGATATCGGGTCGACCATGACCAAGTGTGTGGCGATGGATGGCGACAGGATCTGCGCCACCATCCTGACGCCGACCGGGTTCAGCAGCGTCGACACTGCCGAACGCGTTGCGAAGGAGTTGTCCGAACGCGGCTATGATGTGTCCGGGTTGCCGGTAGTGGCAACCGGCTACGGGCGCATCGCCGTGCCGTATGCCACGAAGAAGGTGACCGAGATCACCTGCCACGGGCGCGGGGCGGCCTACCTGTTCGGGCCGGAGGGCACAGTGCTCGATGTGGGTGGCCAGGACACGAAGGTCATCCAGCTGGCGGGCGGCAGGGTGAAGAAATTCGCGATGAACGACAAGTGCTCGGCCGGTACCGGCAAGTTCCTCGAGGTCATGGCGAACCGCATGGGCGTATCGCAGCAACAGCTGGCCGACCTTGCCGCCAAGGGCAGACCGACCGTCATCTCCAGCATGTGCACGGTCTTCGCGGAATCCGAGGTCATCTCCCTGGTGGGTCGGGGCGAGCCTCTTGAAAACATTGCCAATGGGGTCATCGAGTCCGTTGTGGGCCGGGTATGCACCCTTGCCAACCAACTGCCGGCAGACAAGTATTTCCTTACCGGCGGGTTGTGCGAGAACGGCTATGTCATCGAGCGCCTGTCTGCGGCACTGGGAAAGCCCGTGGTCAGCAAGCCCGAGGCGCGCTATGCCGGCGCCATCGGCGCGGCGCTCAGCTAGTCTGTCTGCAGCATGGCGCGATGCAAGGGGGCGGCGGTATTCGGCTGCGCGAAATCTTCGTCGCCGAGGCATACGGCCCGTCGGGAAAGGAGACGCGATGACGGCATTAGAGCTGCCGGGAACCTATGAGGAATTCAATGAGCAGCGCAAGCAAAGCTTCATGCGGGTGAAAGAGTACAAGGAACACGGTGGCCGCATGGTGGGCTATCTGTGCTCGTATACACCGGTCGAAATCATCGATGCGGCGCAGGCGGCAGCGGTGGGCTTGTGCGGCACCAGCAACGAAACGGTGCCCATTGCCGAGACGGTGCTTCCGGCAAACCTGTGTCCGCTGATCAAGTCGACGTTTGGATTCGCGCTATCGCAGAAATGCCCCTTCACCTATTTCTCGGACTTGATCGTGGGCGAAACCACCTGCGACGGCAAGAAGAAGATGTACGAGCTCCTGGCAGGCTTGAAGGATGTGTATGTGCTCCACCTGCCGCAAGGGCAGGTACGCCCCTCCGAGGCAGAGAGTTGGTATGAGGAGGTAGGGCTTTTCAAGGAGGAGCTGGAGCGACGCTTCGATGCAACCATCACCGATAAGGACCTGCGGCGTGCGGTGCATAACCGCAACCGGGTGCGCCGCGCCATGTTGGACCTGTTCGCGTTGCAGCGAACCGTCCCTGCGGCCATGAGCGGCGTGGAGCTGATGAGCACGATGCTTTCGGGCACGTTCAACTTCGATCCGGTGGAATATGCCGAGAGTCTGGAGGCCTTGGCGGAAAAGCGCCGTGATGCGTTCCGGGCAGGCGGCGGTGCCATCGATCCGGCAGCCAAGCGCATCGTGCTGACCGGATGTCCTACCGGCGGGATCATCAACAAGGTGGGAAGGGCCATCGAGGACAATGGGGGCGTCATCGTATCGCTTGACAACTGCATGGGAGAGCGCACGAACAGCCTGATGGTTGATGAGGAGGCCGATGACATCCTGCGGGCCATTGCCGATCGCTATCTGGCCATCAACTGCTCGGTGATGACACCGAATTCCGGTCGTATGGAGAACACGCTGCGTATGGTAGAGGAGTATCGCGCTGACGGCGTGGTCGATGCGGTGCTGACCGCCTGCCATACCTTCAACGTGGAAAGCGCCCTGATGCAGCGTGCGATGGAGGAGCATGATATTCCGTACATGAAGCTGGAAACCGATTACTCTGCAGGCGACGCCGGGCAGGTGGAGACGCGCTTGGCGGCCTTCATCGAGACCATCTAACCGCAGGTGATGCGCTCGGGCCGGGCCGGTTTCCACCCCCCCCGGCCCGAGCGTCTTCTTGCATGCCTAGCGCAGGAAGATGAATCCGGCCGGGCCGTCGACCACTTCGCCGATGCGTGCAGGCTGCCTTCCGGCGGCTTCCTCGAAAGCCTGGGCAAACAGGTCTGCTTCATCGGGTGCGACAGATACCAGAAGGCCGCCGCTGGTCTGCGGGTCGCATAGCACGCCCATGCGGTTGTCGTATTCCTGCGGGTCCAGCACGCCGCGCTTTACGAACGGTGCCGCCCATTTGATGATCTCGAACGAACGGCCCGGGCGGCAGTAGTCGCATGAATAGCGGTATACGTTGTCGAACAGCGGCAGCGCATCCCAATTCAGGCGCGCGGCTACACCGCTGGGTTCCAGCATCTCGTGCAGGTGCCCGGCAAGCCCGAACCCGGTCACGTCGGTTGCCGCATGGGGGTGTATGCGCTTCATGGCGTCAGCGCCCGGCTTGTTCAGTTCCATCATGGCCTTGACGACCGGGCGGATGCTCTCATCGGTTTCCAAGCCCGCCCGGAATGCGGAATTCTTGATGCCGATGCCCAGCGGCTTGGTATAGAACAGCACATCTCCCGCCTGCGCTCCGGCGTTGCGCACGATCTTATCGGGATCCACCAGGCCGAACACCGACAATCCGTATTTCGGTTCATCATCGTCGATGGAATGGCCTCCTACCACGAACGCCCCCGCCTCGGAGACCTTGTCCGAACCGCCGCGCATGACCTCGGCAACCACATCGGTGCCCAGCCAAACGGGAAAGGCCAGGATGTTCAGGGCGGTAACCGGCCGGGCCCCCATGGCGAATACGTCGGATAGCGCATTTGCCGCCGCCACGCAACCGAATTCATAGGGGTCGTCGACCACCGGCGTGAAGAAATCCAGCGTCAGCACCGCTGCCAAATCGTCGTCGATACGGTATACGGCGGCATCATCGCTGGTGTCGAAGCCAAGCAGCAGCTTGGGGTCGGCGGCCGGCGCAATCTTGCTCATTATTTCCTGGAGGTCACCCGGACTCCATTTTGCCGCTCAACCGCCCTTCTCCGTCAGGTGGGTCAGGCGGATCTGCCCGTTGGCGTCGCGCAGGGGCTTGTGCGGCTTGATTCCGCAGCGGGCGCCATCGGCGTTTCGGCCTTGGGCCTGCGGGTCGAAGGCAGGCGATGCGTTTTCAGCCATGGGGCCTCCTTTTCGTGAGAACGGGCGATCGAGGGCGCGGGCACGGCAGCAGATGGCGCGTCGGACGGCTGCC
>OGOS01000524.1_pt1 | contig 30999 bp, 27 predicted proteins | sample 1552701 | NCBI WGS metagenome assembly OGOS01 (sample SAMEA2580128, study PRJEB22360) | human gut metagenome | biome: human gut; feature: human-associated habitat; material: faeces | place: Denmark | collected 2008/2010
ACTGCCCGTACCAATCCGGCACATAGGCAAATTCAAATAAATCTGTTTCTATCATCTTATCACCTTACACTTAGAAAGTGCCTCCAGATACTTTGTTTGTATCTCTGCTTTCTGATCTTCACACACATATTGGTGCTCTGTGCCGTCTGAACAAATCTCAACCACAGTTGACAATGCACTGATATATGCATCGTAATACTGCAGCAGCTTTTCCTGTGCATCATGGTCCCCTTTGACAGCACGATACACCGTTTCATAATCCAGTTTCATGCTTTTGTGTCCTTTCGTAATAACTGCGAATATTTGCAAATGCGTTTTTCTTCCGTTCTGACACGGAGCGTCTGGAGATCCGCAATGTTTCGGAAATCTCGGAAATAGACATTCCATACCAGAATTCTAAAATAACCACTTCCTTTTGTTTGGGCGGCAACAGCAGCATTGCCTGATACAGCCATTCTGTTGCAACGACACAGCAGTATCCGTTTCCGGCATCGATGAAATGTTCGGATGGATAAACTGCATTTTCACCATGTGTTTTCAAAATGTACTGTACAATATCTGTGTTGACCGATTCATTTTTCCTTCTTGTTTTTGCAGCGGCGGCGAAATTTCTGCTTGCATTTCTCATTACTGTTTTACTGAAGCTATCGAAAATCTCAAGCTTCAGCTGATCATCATCATGCGAGGGAGCAGACATTATTTTCCCTCCCTCCATATTCAGTTTTGAGAAGCCTTTTTTTGCCCTCCTGAAATTACTAAGACAATTGAGAGAAGCAAAATGGGAAGGTTTTAGATGTAAATTTTATATGAATAGGTAGGAGAAAGAAAAAAGCAGCATACAAAACCGGTCATTTCGCCGGATTGTATGCTGCTTGGGGACAAAAAAAGAGGCAAGTCCAACAGTGTTAATGTTGAACTTGCCCCGAAAAATGAAAGGAATGGAGAATCATTAGAACGGACAATTTTCATGAAAAGATGCAAGCATACAGATGTGAAAGGGAAGTGCTGGAATCGATTTTGCGTGGAAAAGTTTATTTTAATGATTGGTTCCATCTGATGCTGCATCCTTCCGGCGTAAAAATACACCATAAGCGGATTTTAGGATGATTGGAACAGTTTCATCCAAATTGGAACAGCTATTTTGAGAAGCATAAATTCGCCTAGATGCTGCATCATTTCAAACCGGAAGGATACAGCATCTACATTTTGTAGATGCCGTATGCTTGATTGTATTGTTTTGAAATTTCCGGCTTTTACTGTTTGGAGTCCTCTTCCTGTTTTAACAAATTATAACGCATCTGGCAAAGGTCAAATACATTCAAAGTTTGATCTCCATTGAAATCTGCTGCTTTCCAATCCGCAAGCTGTGTGTCTGGAACAGACAACAGCCATTTTTGCAGCAGTACAACATCAGAAACTGTAAATGCACCGTCTGCATTAACATCCCCAATGATTCGCTCTTGATACTGAATAGTGGCTCCTGTTAGTTTTTCATTCAGCAAACCAATGGTAATCTGATTCCACTCTTCTTCCGTTCCGTTATAGGAAACTGCACGCAGATTTTTGCAGTTATAAAATGCGGAATCTCCCACCTTAATCAGGGAATTCGGAATTGTAAGGGTCTCCAGATAAGGATTCTCGGAAAAAGCATACATTGCAACAGATGTAACACCGCTTGGAATGATATATGCAGCATCTGTCTTTGCTGCCGGATAGATTATGAGTGTATCTTGCTTCTTGGAATACAGAACTCCATTTAGACTAGAAAAATTGGGATTATCTTTCGCAACCTGAATCTCCTGCAATGCACTGCAAGAGCCAAACGCATTTTTATCAATTTTTGCAACTCCAGTTGAAAGTTTCACAGACTTCAAAGAAGTACAGCCCAAAAACGCCATTTCACCAATGGAAGTTACTGTATTTGGGATTTCAATAGATGTAATTGCAGAGAGATAAAATGCTCCGACAGAAATTGCAGTAACTGGAAGTCCTTCGATCTCAGAGGGAATTACAACATCAGAAATGGAATTGTCAAAGCCGGTGATCTCAATTGAATCTCCATGGTTGACATAGGTGAATGCCGATGTAGCTGTTGCAATACCAGTAGATACTTGATCAGGGTCTTTGACAGCAATGTCCAGATAACACGTCACATCAGAAAATCCACCGACGCCCTCACACTGATAGGCATACCAATGCTTTTCCGCATCATAGTTCACAGAGTTTTCTTTTACATATCCCTCTGCAATCAGCTGATCAAACAGTGCGTCCGCCATTTGCTTTCTGGTTTCCTGATCTGCATTCTGAAATGTGGTATCGCTGGACAGTTCGCCTACCTTTTGTGCGATTTCTGCCATTCTTTCGGCATCAGCATCCGATACCGCATCATAAATTACGACAGAAAAGGTTTTTGTGGTAGAAACTGTCCCATCAGCATCTGTCAGGCGAGCATAATAAGAATAAGAACCAACTGCCGCATTCTCAAACGACAGCACAGCAGACCAGGTTCTATCATTTTCCAGGTCATCTCCACTAACGTCGAAGTTGCCGTCATCCAGCATTTTTGCGACTACTTCGTTTGTTTTAGCATCAACCAGTTCTACATCGCTTCCGGAATACTTTAAGCAAGTAGCCGTAAAGATCACCTTTTTGTCGGTTTCATCTTCCATAAACTCTGCGTTTCCAGTATGCTGATTTAACCGCAATGTAAAAGAAGGATACTCCGCTGCACAAATTTGCTCCGCACCGACAAAAAAGCAGGTGCCGCTCATCATTGCAGCAGTGAGCAGACTCAGAACTTTTTTCTTCATAAAAACTTCCTCCTCATTAAAATTATATTTATGATACCATAAAAAAAGTACCTGTGCGAGAAGTCTACGAAACTTACAGTATTTTCGACGAAACTTACAGTTTTTCATATTTTGTTTTTATTTTGCAGCCATGCTTTTTTACAAATACAGAGCCACCTCAGCATCAAAATAGACATCATTATGATGGAGTTGACAGATTCCATCATATTTTTCAGCTGCTGATTCTACATTTTTTAATCCATATCCATGTGATTCTGTATCTTCTTTTGTTGTTACGATTTCGCCATTTTCATAATGAACCTTTCCTGGATAGGTATTTTTTACAGCAATAAAGAGCATACCCTTTCGATAAGTCATTGCGATTTTCAACTCACGTTTTCCGTCAGTTTTTTGAAGTGCCTGTACTGCATTGTCCAGCAGATTTGTCAAAATTGTGGAAAGGTCTACAATTTCTATGGGAAGTTCTGTTGGTATAACAATGTCTACGGTTACAGCAACATTCCAATCAGAAATAGATCTTAACTTGTAATTGATAATGCTGTCTACCACAATATTTCCTGAAGTAGAGTACAGTACAGACTTTTTTTCTTCTTTCTGTATCAACTCTTGTAGATATTGTGAAGCCTCGTTGGTTTTGCGACCTTCAAGAAAAGCTTCTACAATAGAAAAATGATTGGAAATGTCATGGTGAAATCTTCTGGTGTCTTCCACTGCATTCTGCATCAGCTGATACTGGTTCTGGTAGTAATTTTTTTCTTGCTCTGCCACTGTTGCTTTTGCAGCCCGTGCATATGCAATTGACAGTGATTCATACAGAAAAAATACTACGATATTGATGATAAATAAGAGAATCATGGAAACTGTGACCGATTGTGCTGTCACTCCAGAAACAGTCGTAAACAGCAATTCTATGCCAATTGTCAGAATTGGTATGCACGGAGAAACAAACATTGTCCATATTGGAAGAATCTTTTGCTCATTTCTGTGATGCGAAAAATATCCTAATAGCAACACAATCCAAAAGATTACCATACGAGATAAAAAGATTCCGATCTCATTTTCATATTCATATCTTTGAAGTGGTTCTATATAGGCATTTTTTGTAACCACAGATACAATTAATTCCACGGCAAATCCTAAAACAATATATTCTAATATTGCAAGCAAGCGTTTTGGAAAAGTGGTATTATAGCATAATGAGATAGAAAAAAGTGAGATTATCGTGAAAATCAGATTCAAAAAAGGAATGTTTGCAACGAAATGAATCCCAATTGTCAATACAAAATATAATGCATAAACGCTAATTGTAATTACCTTGTTTCGTATCTGTGTTCCAAAAAGCGATTGAAAAAAATAATAAATAATATAGATGGAAAATAATTCCGAACAAGCGTATACAATATCGTAGTTGGATAAACTCATACGGACTCCTTTCGATTGATAGCAAATTGTTCTGCTCTGATCTCTTTTCGTTTTGACTGTGCGATTGGCAGTTCAATTCCTGTAGATAGATATACTTTATCATAGGCATATTTACGCACATATAAGTGATGAACTAGATATGTTTTGTGAATACGTAAAAACTGAAAAGATTTTAATTGTTTTTGCACATGATCCAACAAGCCATAAAAGCTATCTTTATGATATTCGTTCTGAGTGTAGTAGTGTATGATGATCTGGTGATCCTCACTCTCAAAATATATAATATCTTTGATCGGTATTTTCACAATGTTATGTCCTGTTTTGTATGTAAATGCATCGGCTTGTAAATGCAATCGATGAATCAAGCGTTCAAATACCTTTTCAATTTTTTCTTTGTTAATCGGTTTATGCACAAAATAAAGTGGATCATATTCAAAAATTTCAATGGCATACTCCTTATTTCCTGAGATATACGCAATTTGTGTGGCATCGTTTTTTAAGTTGTCTCGAATCATTTTACTAACATCAATACCAGTAAATTCAGGCATTTCAATATCCAGAAAAATCAAATCGTAGAATTCACCGTTTTGTAGATGCTCACATAGTTCTTTCCCGCTGTAATAGATATCGATATCAATTGCAATGCCTTTATTGGTTGTAATTTCAATCAAAATCGTTTCGAGTTGTGTTCCTATTTCGACAGCATCATCTATAATTGCAATTCGAATCATGTAATCACCCCTTTGCTTCCATAATACCATAAAAAATCTTAAAAAGCAAGGGGACTAAAAGCTTTTCAATCAGAAATTCTAAAATAAAAACATATTTTTTATTTTGTCGAATCCAAACTTTATCAAAAATATACTACTTATAATATTATATACAAAAACGACCTGTTAGAAACACTTTCATAGCAGATCATTTTTATAAGATTAATTCAATTATTTGTTTATTCGATACGAAGATTTTCAATTATAACTTTTCTTTCACCGCTAAAGTTTTTCCTATGAAACACAAATTTCAATTCAGAAACATCTTTCCAAAACATAAAAGTACTTTGGAATTGAGCAAGCGGAATTTTGAATTCTCTCAAATCCTCATTTAAATAAATCTCGTAGGAAACGTCAATGCCATTAAGGCAAATTTCAATGTCCAAAAAAGTTATTCCTTCAGATATATAAGCTTCAAAGCACAAGTTTCTATCATTTGCAATATAATTTGTAAAATTTCGTTTTTCAGCAAATACAACAATGCTACATAATTTACTTTCTGTTTTTTCAAAATTTATTATAGCAGTTATTTTTTCTTGATTAGATTCCTTTTTAATGATCTTACAACCATCATTCTCCAAATCATCAATACAATAACTTCTTGCAAAAGCCATATTAAATTTTCGATTATTTTCTAAAGTCAAATTCAAAAACTCATCTCTAGCATTCTCCCAATGCGTCTGATTAGGATGAATACCAAATTTGTCATTTAATATCTTAAGAAACTCATTAAAAGCTGCTTTTGTCATGTTATCACAAGTTCCTAGTTTTATTCCAACTTTATTTCTTTCTACAACGCCTTGTACATCATTAAAATCAAATCCTGGAAGCAAAATACTTAAACTATCTGCCTTCCGTAACCAAACAGCTCCCATTTCATTTAGACATACAGGGCTTGCGTAATAATTATCAGATAAAAAGTAAATCGCATATATATTTTCATCAGAAATCAGCTGATTTAGATATGCATAAATATCATTTCCTATTGCAATTTTTGTTTCTGGTACAGAAGAACAAACAATATCTTTCTCTATAAGTCCAATTTTGTACATAAACGAAACAAATGCATTAACGACTTTCTCATCTTTAGAAGAATGACTTAAAAATAATTTGTAACTCATTTTTTCTCTCCCTTTATGGAAAATTTAGCATCTAATATAAGTATACAGCATCTTTTCGTAAATAGCAATACTATTTTCGAATTTTTCGATAATTTAAGCTGCATTAATCTGTTGTGTTTCTATCAAAATATTGCTTTTAACAAAAAAACGATAGCCTCGACCTACCGTTTTATTTTACCCTATCGTTTTTTTGTTGTTTCAGAAACGCAAACAGCCTGCCAGGAAAACGCTCTCCAGCAGGCTGTTTTTGATTAATAAAGTTGAAAAAGCCACGCATTTTCGGCATTTTTCCAAAAAGAAAGCACTGCACAATTGTATCATTTGTGCAGTGCAGTTATGGTTGCGGGAGCCAGATTTGAACTGACGACCTTCGGGTTATGAGCCCGACGAGCTACCTAGCTGCTCCATCCCGCGATTTTTCTTTCGTCTGACCTTTAATGTTGTTCCCTGTCCTGACGACTTTTATATTATAGCATACCCCACCACAAAAGTCAACTATATTTTTTAGTTCCGAAAGAAAAAAAGTAAGAGTGGTATTTTTAGCACTTAGAATAAGAAACTAGCAAAATTATTTTTAGTTTTACTAGTTTCTAATGAATATAATAAGGTTGTGCATTTTGATTATTCTTTTTCATTCCAACGTGCATCCTGCTCTTGCTGTTCAAATGTTTCCACATTCATCCCATCAATCAAGAAATCAATGTTATTTCCAATTCTCAAATCTGGACAGGAGAGGAAAAAGGTTTTTGCATCGTATTGCAGCACAGCCTTTGCAACTTCGATGCCATTGATTTGGAAAGAAACCGCATGTCCACTTGCAATGATTTCTTTCCAATCAAATTGTGCAGTTGGCTGTGTACTATCAGCAATGTTTGCATTTGTTCCAGTTGCCAGTAATGTTCCGCCCTCTACAGAGAATCTGCCATCACACCGAATTCCCGATTGCCCACCGTTGGCAATAACCGTTCCATCTAAAATCTTGCTATCTCGACCGGATAAAATCGCAGTATCCTTTGCAGCAATTGAAAACATTCCTTCTGTAATCGTAATGGCATCTGTACAAGCGATTCCATTCCCAGATTCATTTTGAATTTGTAGTGCCCCTGTTCCTTGTAATTGCAACGCAGATGAACTATCAATTACAGACCCTGCCTGCTCTGCAAGAATTGTATTTTCTGTATGGTCGGCAGTTGTAATTGTGACCATTCCGGCTTGTTGAATTTGAATCGCTGGTGCATTCACTCCGCAAATAGAAGCACCTTCCAACCGCAATTCTACCGTATCCGTAGCCCCTGCTTGTACACAAATACTGCCATTCCAGTTCCCAGAGAGGTGATAAATGCCAGCAGCCTGCAAGAAAATCTGATTGCCCGAAACAACAATGCCTGCTCCCTGCATTTCTCCATCACTGAGCGACAAATATTTATCTGTCTGTTGTTCCGGTTGAGCAGGGTTTGTTTCTACTGGTGCTATCGTTATTGGAACAGGCGGCTGTGTCCGAATCACAACGTTTGTCTTGAGTGTAGTCATTTTCACGGAAGCAGGAGATTCCGCCTTGCTGGATGTTTTTGTTGTTCGATTGGATGCGTTTTCCGTATGATTTCGTACAGTTGTTGTACGAAATGGATTTTCCCGTGGCATAGTTGCTGCAATGCGAGGAGCTGTAGTTGTTTTAGAAGCCTTTGTTGTTTTGGGTTTGGTGGTTTTCGCAGCTTTTTCCGTTGTTACTTTTGCAGTCGTTTCCTTTTTCTGTTTCGTTGTCGTCTTTTTCTTGGATGATTTTTTCTTTTTTGTCGTTGTTTTCGTTACTTTTTTCGACTTGACCGCTTTCGTAGAAACAGCATTCGAGTCCGCATCCATCCATTCGGCTTGCTCTGCGGTCGGCAAAGTTTCTGCTATCTGCGATTCTGAGCCAGCAGTCTGCACATACAAACGATGTGTTTCTCCGGTCTGTCCTGTGCAGCCAACACTGCATAAAACAAGAAATACTGCTGCCAAAATCCATCCTTTTTTCGGATACATAACGATTCCCCCTATTGATAGTCACAAAATCTACTAGTTGTATTGTAGCACAAACTGGAAAAGAAAACAACTATTTTCTTTCTTAATCGAAAAATATCGGATTCCCACTTTTCAAAAAGTTTACCTCCTGTTTATCTTTCTTTTCATTTCTGTTTTACCCCATCTATTATACTAAAGAAAACGGGGAACAAACAGATAAGAGTTTTATAAATTCTGAAAAAAGGAGATGGCACAAATGCAAGGACTAACAACATTAGACTTTCAGATTTTACATGCTATTCAGCGAATTTTTTCTTGTTCCGTTTTGGATTTTCTCATGCCGAAGATTACCGCTTTGGGAAATGGTGGAATTCTTTGGATTTTGCTTGCGATCCTCCTGCTAATTCTTCCGAAAACTCGAAAAAACGGGATACAACTGGGTGTCGGTTGCGTTGGCTGTGGACTAATTGGAAATTTATTCTTGAAAAATGTGATAGCAAGGAATCGCCCTTGCTGGATAGAAGACCATACCATGTTGATTGCAATGCCAACTGATTTTTCCTTTCCATCTGGTCATACCATGGTATCTTTCGCAGCAGCAACCGTGCTTTGGCATTGGAATCGGAAAGTGGGAATTGCAGCGTATCTTTTAGCAGCAGTTATTGCTTTTTCTCGGCTGTATTTGTTTGTACATTTCCCATCGGACGTATTCGCTGGGACAGTGATTGGCGTTTTGATTGGAATCGCAGCCATAAAAGGAACAGACTGGATGCAGAAAAAATTCCAGAAACAAAAAAATTGAATCATTAAGAAGAAATGCGTACCGATTTTATAAACCGATACGCATTTCTTTTATCTATGAGGAGATTTCAACTGTTAGGATAATGTTTTGATGGTGAGGCTATCTTCCAGATTTGGAGAAGTGCCATTATCTGCATACAATTCATAGGAACTGCCTTCATAACCCAAAAGCTGAATGGTGTTGTAGTCTGTTTTCGCCGTGTTTTCAGCGGATTCTGCAAACGGAATTGCCTTCTGATTCCGGATGAAGAAGACCAGCTCGTCCAATCCAACAGAAACATAGTGATGCCCCTTCGGGAGAATTTCTGTTGTATAATCCTTGCTGCTGTGCATTCTTACCAGCATCATTTCTTCCGGCAGGTAGACATATCGACCCTGTGCATTCTGCTTGTAAATTGGTGCAATCATCAATTCATTGCCCAACAGCAGCTGGTCTTCTACCTGTTCTGCCATGGCATCATCTGGGAAATCAAACGCCAGCGGCTTGAACATCATCTCATCGTTCAAAGCAGCCTTCAAAAATTCGCTATAGAGATACGGAATCAGGCTATATCGAATCTGAATCATTTTGCCAGTAGCTTCAACATTGGAGAACTGATAGAGTTCTTGTTCCCGTGTACCGTCTGCGGAGTGGTTGCGGAACAGCGGTGTAAACAGGGAGTATTGCAGCCAACGAATCATGAGATCTTCCGTTGTATCGCAGCCGAATCCGCCCGTATCCGAGCCAGTAAAGAGAAATCCAGCCATATTTAAAGCCGGCAGCTGCTGCATGGACTGGAGAATATGCGACCACCAAGATTTGTTATCGCCCTGCCAAATGCCACCATAACGGTGTGCACCAATATAAGAGGAACGAGAAAAGAAAAGTGTCCGCTTTTCCGGAGAAATTTCCTGCAACGCTTCAAATGCCGAGCGTGTCATATTCATGCCATAGAGGTTGTGCACTTCGCTGTGCTTGACCATTTTTCCATCCACATTGTGATAGAATTTGTCATAGTCGCCGATGTTGCCATTCAAACCAGCTACCATTCCAGTAAAGGCAAAGTATTCCTGAATGCCCATGTTGCCAGCTGTCAGCTTTTCAATTTCTGCACAGGTATCTGCCAAGCGGTCTTCGGTGTAGAAAATGGCAGGTTCGTTCATGTCGTTCCAGAAACCGTCAATCCCTTGTTCCGTCAGAACAGCGTATTTCTTACCGAACCAATCTCTTGCTTTTGGCTGCAAGAAATCTGGGAAATGTACCCGACCCGGCCAGACAGCACCGACAAAGTCGCCGCCTTCGGCATTCTTGCAGAAATATTTGTTCTGTACGCCTTCTTCATAGACATCATAGCCGTCTTCGATTTTTACGCCAGCGTCAATAATCGGAACGAGGTGAATGCCCTGTTCCTTCATATCTGTGGCAAGTCCTTTCAAGTTCGGGAATCGTTCGGTATCAACAGTAAAATCCTTGTACCGTTCCATATAATCAATATCCAGATAAATGCTGTCCAGTGGAATGCCAGCATCCTGATACTGTTTTGCTACCGTGCGAATATCTTCTTCAGTCTTATAGCCCCAGCGGCTCTGACCATATCCGAATGCCCAGAACGGCGGAATATAGCTTCTGCCAACCATTTTCCGGAACTGCTTAACGATGTCCTTTTCGCTTTCGCCTGTGATGATATAAACCGTCAGGTTATTGGAAGCAGCATGAATCTGCATTACGCTCCGCTTGGTATAGCCGATGTCAAATTCCATCTTTCCGGCGTAGTCGAAGAATGCACCGAAGGTCACTGCACCATGAATGATGATGAAGTTGTGTGCACCATAGAGGGAACGAGTATCCTCGTGGTGATTGGGATTGTCATAGTTCCAGCTGACATACTGCCAGCCTCTCTTGTTGATGCCACGAATTTGTTCGCCCAGACCATAGACAATGTCGTTTTCAGAAAGCGAGTAAGTGAATGTCCCTTGCTGGTCTGTTTCAAAAAACGGCAGTGCATCGGTGGACGGCTGAACGTCCAAAACAACTGCATCGGTCGGGAATGGGGTTCCGTAAACATATTTTTTAATCATAACAGCACTTCCTTTCAAAAAGTCCATTGCAATTTGTTCTTCTGTATGATATAATACTACAAAACGGTTCAAAATTCTATTGATATTCTACGCAATTCTGATACAATTCTATTTTTTCGGAGGTGTTTTTGAATGAATGACCGAGATTCGAGAGAAAACCGCATCCACGGTTCAGAAATCAAGCCATTTGGATACTATGCATGCGAAATTCCGAACCATTTTCACTGTGTCCCCATGCATTGGCATCGGGAATTTGAACTGAATTTTGTACGGGAGGGATCTGCTTCTTTTATCTGCGGAGAGGAGAAGTTTCACTCTGCGGCAGGGGATATCATTATCATTCAACCAAATGTGATGCATTCGATTTATCCACGGGAATCCATACATCAGGTCTATGATACACTGGTATTTCGGTATGAAATTTTCGGAGGATTTGATTCTGACCGTGCAATTGCAGCTTGTATCAAGCCGCTGATAACTGGAAAAATGCATATTCCAACGCATATCACGACCGACCATCCTTATTATGCGGAATTAGAGATGATGATGAACAACATTTTTTCTTGTGCCAAAGGAGATACGCCACAGCTGGACTTGCTGATGCGGAGTGAATTGCTGCGGCTGTTCTGGCTGTTGGAAACAGAAGCAACCGTAGAACATGATTTCTATGAATTGGGAGAGGCGATTCGCCCAGCACTGGAATATATTGCAGAACATTTTCAAGAGCCGATTACCGTCAAGCAGCTGGCAGATTCTGTACACTTGAGCGAAAGCTATTTTATGCATCAGTTTCAAAAACAAGTGGGATTTCGTGCGGTGGAGTATCTTTCCCATTATCGCATCAATCAGGCTTGCAAAGAATTGCTGTCCACGAAAAAAAGCGTGCTGGAGATTGCATTTGATTGTGGATTTCGGAATCTTTCCAACTTTAATCGGCAGTTCCGGAAAATCACGAGCAATACTCCGACCGAATACCGGAAAAAATTTGCAGAGGAATCCATCTTCTGGTGATGGCAAAGGCATCTTTACAAATGAACAAAAAAAGGCATATAATAGGAGCAGGCAGGAAACTGCCGAAAAAACAAAAGGAGCGATGAAAAATGGAATATACAAAGTTGGGGAATACAGATATTACAATTTCCAAAATTTGTGTTGGCTGTATGAGTTTCGGAAAAGCTGGAGTCATGCACGATTGGACGCTGGATGAAGCAGAAACCGAAACGGTTGTCAAGCATGCTTTGGATTTGGGTATCAACTTTTTTGATACGGCAAATTGCTATTCTGCTGGCACAAGTGAACATTATCTGGGACAAGCTTTGAAAAAGAATATTGCCCGTGATAAAGTCGTTCTTGCCTCGAAAGTCTATTTTAATCCGGGGCGGCTTTCTAAAGAAGCCATTTATCGGGAAATTGATGGCACATTGCAGCGTCTGGAAACAGATTATTTGGATCTTTATATCATTCACCGGTTTGACTACGAAACCCCAATTGAAGAAACGATGGAAGCCCTGAACGATCTGGTGAAAGTTGGAAAAGTTCGGACATTGGGTGCATCTGCCATGTACGGGTATCAGTTTTATAATATGCAGCTGGCAGCTCGTGACAACGGCTGGACACCTTTTCAGGCGATGGAGAATCATTATAATCTGCTGTATCGGGAAGATGAACGGGAACTGATTCCAATTTGCAAGCAGATGGGCGTGACATTAATGCCATACAGTCCGCTGGCAGCGGGACATTTGGTTCGTCCAACTTGGACAGCAAACACCTGCCGCAGCAAAACTGACCGGGTTGCAATGGGAAAATATGACCGTACAGAAGAACAGGATATGCAGATCGTCCGCCGTGTTGCAGAAGTAGCAGAGCATTACGGTGTAAAAATGCAGCAGATTGCATTGGCTTGGCAGTGGGCAAAGGGAGTTGCTGCTCCGATTGTCGGTGCAACCAAATCCAGCTATTTAGATGATGCAGCCAGTGCATTATTTGTTCAATTGACAGATGCAGACATTGCATTATTGGAAGAATGCTATGTTCCGCATCGCATTGTCGGAGCAATTGACAAAAATCCAGCAGAGGGCGTTGTATTGCTGGACGAAAAGAAATAAACGAATGAAAATTGGCAGCAGGAAGATTGCATAATGTTCCTGCTGCTTTTGATTTTATGGCTTTTTTGACAGATTGGAACAAAAATCGAAGTTGCGGCAGGTTTGATTTTATCTTTTGTTTAACTTTGGTTTATGTGTATTTATAACCGATTCGATAAACTAAAGATAACTTACAGGAAGGGATGTGCTTGTATGAAAGCAAAAGAAACTGCCTCTAAAACCACCGCACAGATTTTGCGAGATAATGTGTGTACGCTGTTCAATTTATTGAATCTGCTGATTGCCATTGCCTTGATTGCAGTCCATGCATGGTCGAACTTGTTTTTTATTTTTGTGATTGCCTTAAATACAGTCATTGGGATTGCACAGGAATTGAAAGCAAAGCGATTGATTGAGAAGCTGACGCTTTTATCACAGCCAAATGCCAAAATTGAACGTAATGGGACAATACAATCTGTTCCCATTGCGGAAGTACAGGAACAGGATATTTTGCTGCTGGAGAGTGGCAATCAGATTTGTGCCGATGCCGTTGTCCGCAGTGGCGGGATTGAGGTGAATGAATCGCTGCTGACGGGCGAATCTGATGAGATTTTTAAAAAAGCAGGCGATACGCTATTGTCAGGCAGTTCTGTCATCAGCGGAACGTGTCAGGCAACTGTACTCCATGTCGGAAGTGAGAGCTACGCTGCAAAATTGACGAAAGAAGCCAAGAAAACCAAGGCCATGCATTCAGAATTAGTTAGTTCGATGCGAAAAGTGACTCGCTTGACGAGCCTTTGTATTGTTCCATTGGGTATTCTGCTGTTTGTACAGGCATTATTTTTTCGGGATAGTTCCATGTATGATGCCGTCGTTGGAACTTCCGCTGGCTTGTTGGGAATGCTGCCGAAAGGGCTGTATCTGTTGATTAGTATCAGCCTAGCTGCCGGAATTATTACACTTTCCAAGAAAAATGTACTGGTGCAAGATTTGTATTCATTAGAAAATCTAGCACACGTTGATGTGCTCTGTCTGGACAAAACCGGAACACTGACAGAAGGAAACATGAAAATTGAAAAAGCAGTTTTGTTTCCGGGAACAGATTCTGCAATATTTCAAGAATGGATGGGGAACTTTTTAACCCATACACAAGATAACAATGCGACTTTTCAGGCAATGCATACTTATTTTAATGGGATGGATACGTTATCCGTTACAGAGCAGATTCCGTTCTCCTCTGACCGAAAGTGGAGTGCAATGACTTTTTCTGGAGCAGGAACATTTGTCATTGGAGCACCAGAAAAGCTCTGTCTGGATAAGTTACCGGAAAGCGTTTTGGAAGCACAACAAAACGGGAAGCGTGTTCTTTTAGTTGGAATCACTCAGCATGCTGTTCAAAAAGAACAGCCATTACCGGAAATGCAACTGTTGGCGGAAATCATTCTGACAGACCCACTTCGTGCCAACGCTGCGAAAACAATTGCAGCATTTCAGCAGGAGGGCGTTTCTGTAAAGCTGATTTCTGGGGATAATCCGATGACTGCCTCTGCAATAGCACAGCAGGCAGGCATTTTTCAGGGTGACCGCTGGGTCGATATGCGAACGGTTGCAGATTCTGAGATGGATGCTGCTGCGGCACAGTATACCGTTTTCGGAAGAGTGACCCCACAGCAGAAAAAACAGCTGATTCAGGCATTTCACCGCCAGAAGCACACTGTTGCGATGACGGGTGATGGTGTCAACGACTTGTTGGCATTGAAAGAAGCAGATTGCAGCATTTCAGTGGGGCAGGGCAGTGATGCCGCCCGTCAGACAGCCCAACTTGTATTATTGAATTCCGATTTTGCCGTTTTGAAAGATGTCCTGTTGGAGGGGCGGCGAGTGGTTCACAATGTCACACGGTCTGCCGGTGTCTTTTTCATCAAGACGCTGTATTCGATTTTGTTGTGTGTGCTCTGCCTGCTGACCAATACACCATTCCCATTCGTTCCGATTCAAATCACCTTGATTGACTTGGTAATTGAGGGCTATCCGTCTTTCTTTTTGTCATTCCTGCCAGATTCTCGACCTGTCCGGACAAAATTCCTGCCGGAAGCCATTCGAAGGGCTGCACCGAATGCACTTGCCATTGGCATTTGCTTCTTATTTTATCTGGTATTGCATGCAATGGGTATTTTTGGATTGTCCGGTGAACAGACACAGGCAAACACCTTGCTGTTCTTGCTGATTGGGACGGTTGGATTGCTGGGCGTTTTCAAGATGTGTTTACCATTTACAAAAGTAAAGGTATTTTTCGCAGCGACTTCTGCCATTGGATTCTATTTTGCCATTGCACTTTGTCTGTGGCTGCAACAGCATCTGTTGCATCTAGACATTTTGCACCTTGCTGTTCCGACTGGCACAACCCTGTTATTCTTTGGATTGTTTGCCGTCGTGGCAATTCTAACAGCATCCATTCTTTCCCGAACACTCTTCAAACAGAAGCGTTGACGATAAAAGAAACCCGTGCTATAATAAAATACAGAGGAGGCGGAAGAAATTGACCATTAAAAAACGACTGTTTCTCTCGAATTTATTTATGTTGCTGATTCCAGCAATGGTTAGCGTTCTGATTTTGGCAGTTTCTCTGCTATTCTTTGTAAATGTGGTCTATAAGCAGGTAATGGATGAAACGGTTCGGGAAGAAAACACGGTTCATTTAGAACATCTGCTCATGGAGCAGGCGAAAGAATTCTTGCAAACGAAACATGAAGTACTTACTGATTCGCATTTATATCAGACCGTTGAGAAATATGTCGGAACACAGGAAATCCAACTGCAAATTTATCAGGGCGATGCACAGGTTTGTTCCATGGGAACAAGCACGCAGGCACTTGCCAGCCAATCGTTACAGGAGTTATCCAGTAGCACACCAAACGGTAGCCTTTATATGGAGCAGGCGGAAATAGAGGGCATTTCTTACACGATTTATTTATTTTTCTCTGCTCCTGTCAAGGAAAGTGCATGGAATGAATTGATTGTAAAATATTGGATTCTTGTCCTGTTTGTTTTGATTGTTGCTGCGGTTTTGGTCACCAACCAATTTTTGACGAAATTTATATTCCGGAAAATTGAAAAGCCGTTGGATCTTTTGGTTTCCGGCGTGCATGAAATTCAAAATGGTAACTTAACTTATCGCATTGTCTATAAAGAAAAAGATGAGTTTCTCCCGGTTTTCAAAGATTTTAATCAGATGGCAGAGCGGTTGCAGCAATCCATTGAACAGATAGAACGGGAAGAGCGAAACCGGAAAGAATTGATTGCTGGCATTTCCCACGACTTGCGAACACCGTTGACATCCATTAAGGCGTATATTGAAGGTTTGATTGAGGGAATCGCTCAAACACCGGAGCGGCAGCAAAAATATATGCAGACGATTCGGGAAAAGGCAAATGATATTGACCGCATGGTGGACAAGCTGTTTTTGTTCTCCAAGTTGGATTTGGGCGATAGTCCATTTTATCCAGAATTGATTCCTGTTGCAGAAGCTTTGAACAGCTTGATTTCTGAAAATGCGGAAGCCTACGCAAAACAGGGAATGACGATTACACTGGAAGAGATTCCAGAAGCTTGCACGGTGTATGCAGACCCGGTGCAGTTCCGAAATGCGATTACCAACTTGCTGGAAAATAGCCTGAAATATAAGGATGCTCCGGAAGTGCAAGTGCGGATTCGCTGCACAGAAACGGATTCTGATGCAACGATTATAGTATCAGACAATGGACCAGGTGTTCCAGCAGAAGCATTACCGAAATTATTTGATGTATTTTACCGCAGTGACCCTGCTCGCAGCAACCCGCAATCTGGCAGCGGACTGGGGTTGGCAATTACAGCGAAAATTTTAGAGCTGTTCGGCGGTTCAATTCGAGCAGAGCAGGAAACACCGAAAGGGTTGCGGATTTTGCTGACGATTCCAAAGAAGGGGGCAGAAACATGAGTCATATTTGTATCATAGAGGATGATGCAGCAATTGCAGAGATTGAACGGGACTACCTGGAAATCAATGGGTTTACGGTATCCATTGCTACAGATGGCGTATCTGGATTGAACTTAGCACAAACAGAATCATTTGATTTGATTTTGTTGGATTTGATGCTGCCGCAGCTGGACGGATTTACACTCTGCCGAAAACTACGGGAACGGTTAGACATTCCGATTCTGATGGTAACCGCAAAGAAAGAGGACATCGACAAAATCCGTGGGCTGGGATTGGGGGCAGATGACTATATAGTAAAGCCATTTTCCCCCGGTGAACTGGTGGCAAGGGTACAGGCACACATTGCAACCTACAAACGCCTGAAGACGCCACAGGAAACCCAGCAAGAGATTACGGTTGGAGCAATTCGGATTTGTCCGAAGTCCCATCGGGTATTTGTTCGGGAACAGGAAGTCAGCTTGAAAAACAAAGAATATGAATTGCTGCTGTTTCTGGTGACAAATGCAGACACAGTTTTTGACCGAGAAACCTTGTATGAACGCATCTGGGGCATGGATGCCATGGGTGATAATGCAACGGTTGCGGTTCATATCAATCGTCTGCGGGAAAAATTAGAGGAAGATCCTTCACATCCAAAATGCATTGAAACCGTATGGGGTGCAGGGTATCGGTTTCATGCATAGGAGATGAAGAAAAATGTGGTTGCTTTTTGCGTGTGGGTCTGCAATATTCGCAGGTGTTACCGCAATTTTAGCGAAAATCGGCATGCAACACATCAATTCTACGGTTGCAACTGCTTTGCGAACAGGCGTTGTTCTATTGTTCTCGTGGCTATTGGTGCTGCTGACTGGGGCAATTTCCGGAATTGGAGCAATTTCTGGGAAAACATTCTTATTTTTGATTCTGTCCGGCTGTGCAACGGGTGCAAGCTGGCTCTGCTACTTTCAAGCGTTGCAGCTGGGCAATGTCAATCAGGTTGCACCGATTGACAAATTCAGCACCATTTTAACGATGCTGTTGGCGTTTCTCTTTTTAGGAGAAGCTTTGACCATGCAAAAAATCATTTGTATGCTGTTGATTGGAGCAGGTACATTCTTGATGTTGCCCAAACGCACACAAGCCAAACCGCAATCCACAACGAAAAAAGGATGGCTATTTTACGCTATCCTTTCTGCCGTTTTTGCAAGTTTGACTTCTATTTTGGGAAAAGTAGGAATTCAGAACATTGATTCCAACTTAGGAACAGCCATCCGAACGTGTGTGGTTTTGGTTATGGCATGGGTAATGGTGTTTGTGACCGGACAGCAACACAACCTGCGAGCACTGAACCGAAAAGACTTGTTGTTTTTGGTGCTCTCCGGATTGACAACCGGACTTTCTTGGATGTGCTATTATCGAGCTTTGCAGGATGGGTTGGCAAGCGTGGTTGTGCCGATTGATAAGCTGAGCATTTTGGTTACCATTGCGTTTTCGTCTTTCGTTTTAAAGGAACGATTGAATCGCCGTTCTGGAATTGGTTTGGGATTGTTGACCATTGGAACGGTTTTATTGGTGTTATAATAAAATTGCAGAAACGAACTGTGAGAATGCTTTTTTATTTTTTCATTTTGTCGAATTTTGTCGAATCATGTCGAAACTGGGCAATAGAAGGCATAATTCTATAAAAAGTGATTGCAAAAGCTAGAAAAATATGATAAAATAAAAATATGAAAAATCAATAAAGAGGATGATTGCGATGGAATATATCTCTCATATTCGGGAATCGGATAAAAAAGAACAGCCTGTTTCTGAACATTGCAACAATGTTGCAAAAATTGCGAGTGAATTTGGGCAAGCGATTCAGATGTCCCATACCGCTTGGCTACAGGGAATCTTACATGATGTTGGAAAGCTTTGCGAAGATTTTTCAAAATACATTCGTGGAAAAAGTGATGCAAAAAGAGGCGAGATTGACCATAGTTATATGGGAGCAAAATATCTTTTTGCTTTATCACAAATCTTGTGCAAAAAGAATGCCTTTCCTATGGATGCTGCTCTTTTGATCGGGAGAACGATTCTCTCTCACCACGGGTTGCATGATTGGATTACAGAAGAGGGGGAGGATTATTTTCAGAAACGAATTTCTAATCGAAAGCATGATAAAGAAGTCATTTGTGCACTACCGGAAATCGTTTCAAATGAAACATTGCAAAAGTATTATCTGGAATCTGTGAAAGAGTATGCTGCTATGCAGCAGAAAATAAATGAACTTTACAAGGAAATGATTGCCAAAGGCGAAAAAGAGAAACGGGAACTTTCCGGAGATGCAAAATGTGTGATACCTGCATTTTATCAGGGCTTTTTAGAACGATTGATGCAGTCTATTCTAATGGATGCCGATCAGACAGATGCAGCGAATTTTAATGATGATATTGTATATACTTCTCCAAAAGAACCAATGGGAGTTTGGAATAATATGGAGAAGCAAATGCAGAAAAAATGCACCGCATTTCGGAAGAAAACCGATTTGATTTCTCGCCGAAGAATGAATATTTCCGACCGTTGTGCCGCATTTGCGAACCATGATGTAAAAATCTGTCGGTTAGTTGTTCCAACGGGGGGCGGAAAAACACTGTCTGCTCTGCGGTTTGCGATTGAATATAGCCAGAAGCATAATGTCAATCAGATTTTCTATATTGCACCATTCAATTCTATTTTGGAGCAGAATAGCGATGTGATTCGAGAAATTGCAGGGGAAGAAAACTTTTTGGAACATCATTCCAATGTCTTTTCTCGGTTGGAAGAAAATGAAAATGAAACAGAAAGACTGTCTACTTATCAAATGCGAACAGAACGCTGGGATGTGCCCGTAATTGCAACCACGTTGGTGCAGTTTCTGAATGCTCTTTTTGATGGAAAATCCTCTTCTGTACGAAGAATGCACCATCTATGCCGTGCGGTGATGATCATAGACGAAGTGCAGGCGATTCCTGCAAAATGTATCCATCTGTTTAACTTGGCAATGAATTTTCTGACACATATCTGTGGGAGCACAGTTGTGCTCTGTTCTGCAACACAACCTTGTCTGGAACAAGCAGAATACCCAATTCTATTAGATGAACAAGAAAGCATGACGGCTGATTTTCAGGCGGATTTTGATGCATTTCGGCGAACGGTTTTGCATTCAGCTGGGAAAAAATCTTTTTCCTATGAGGAAGCAGCCAAATTTTGTACGCAACAGTATCAGGAAAACGGGAATCTGTTGCTGGTTGTCAACACCAAACAAGCAGCTTTGACAATGTTCCAAAAGTTAAAGGAACGGAATGGAGCGTCTGCAACGGTTCTGCACCTGAGCACGAATATGTGCCCAGTACACCGAAGAACGGTGATTCAACAGATGCGGGAACAGCTGGAAACGCAACAACCTTTGATTTGCGTAACAACGCAATTGATTGAAGCAGGTGTTGATATTTCTTTTCGTTGCGTGGTGCGGTCGATGTCGGGGTTGGATCATGCTGCACAGGCAGCTGGTCGCTGCAATCGAAATGGGGAGTATGATTGCTGTTCCGTTTATTTGATACAATTGGAAGAAGAAAAGTTGGCTGCTGCTTTGAAACAGATTGAAAAAGAGCAGGAGATTACGAAAAAAATCCTCTTCTTTCATGAAAAAGAGGACTTGCTGCATCCGCAAATCATGCAGAACTATTTTGAAGGTTATTTGACAACATTTCAAAATCAATTTTCTTATCCACTGCCGGATTCAGATCATGAAACGCTGCTGCGGTTATTGTCTACCAATTCCAACAATGCGAAACGAGCAGAAGCCCAAATGCATGGAAGCCTACCATTGAGGTTGAAAAATCATATGCAGGCATTTCGTACAGCTGGTAAAAGATTTCAAGTAATTGCAGAACAGGCCACAGATATTTTAGTGCCCTATGGAGCAGGGGAAGAATTGATTCTGGACTTGAATGGAAAACTCTATGAAAATGCATTTCCGAAGTTGTTGCGAAAAGCACAGCAGTATTTGGTTTCTGTCTATAGTGGAACTTTAAAGGCTCTTGAAGCAAAAGATGCATTAATCCAATTGGAATCCGGTGTTCTTGCTTTGAAATCTGGATTTTATTCTTCTGAACAGGGCATTTGTGTAGATGGAATGATTTCTATGGATGCATGTTTCCTATAAAAATAAAAAGGAGTGAGAAGATGAGCAAACCGACTCATGAAAATATCGTTGAATTTAAAGTTTATGGTGCAGATGCATTATTTTCGGATGTTTTAACGCGAACGGGACTGGAAAAATACAGTTATCCGATTCCAACTTACGAAGCACTGAAGGGCATTATGCACAGCATTTACTGGAAACCAACGATTGTTTGGTATATTGACGCTGTTCGAGTCATGAACCGTATTCAAACGCAACGGAGAGGAATTCGCCCCGTTTATTATCAAAGCGGAAAAAACGACTTGTCCTATTGTACGTATTTGCGAGATGTTTGTTATCATGTAAGGGCACATTTTGAGTGGAATGACAATCGCCCAGAGTTAGAGCACGACCGCAATGAAAACAAGCATCACAACATTGCAAAGCGAATGATTGAACGAGGCGGAAGACGAGATATTTTCCTTGGCACACGAGAATGCATGGGATATGTAGAACCCTGTGCATTTGAAGAAGGAACAGGCTTTTATGATGATTCCGGAGAAATTCCGTATGGCCTTTTTTATCATGGCATCACCTATGCAGACGAAGCAGTTTTACCAGAGGATAAGGGGCAAATGACGGTTCGGTTTTGGAATCCAATCATGAAAAATGGTGTGATTTCGTTCATTCGGCCGGAGGAATGCACCATCAAACGACATGTTCGGGAAATGGAAATCAAGCCGTTCGGGGAGGAACACGGAAATTTTCAAGGACTTTCTGAATTTTTAGGAGGTGATGGTGTTGCAGTGGACGAATGAACTTTATCGGATTTATGAGCGTTTTTGTGGACATCCCATTGATGGGGATACCGCAGTTTTGTTGCCGGTGGCACATTCTACAGCAAATGCACAGATTGAAGTGACTTTGTCAGAAGATGGCGTATTTCAAGCAGCAAAGAAAATTGAGGACAAAAAAGATGCTGTAACAATTATTCCAGTAACGGAAGATTCTGGTTCTCGTAGTTCTGGAATTACGCCGCATCCGTTGGCAGATAAATTGATTTACCTTGCTGGAGATTATGGGAATTATGTTCCTGAAAAAGCAGAAAAGGCATCAAAGTCATATGCTGCCTATCTGGAACAACTAAAATCGTGGGCAGAGGGAAAGCATTCCCATCCAGCAGTGCGAGCCATTTATACATATTTGCAAAAAGGCTGTTTGATACAAGATTTACTAGCAGCATCCGTTTTGAATTTGGATGAACAGACTGGAAAACTGAGCAAAGAAAAAATCTGTGATATTGTGCAATCAGATTGTATGGTACGGTTTCGAGTTTACCAGTCGAATCCAAACAGTAGAGATGAAACTTGGTTGGATTCGACTTTATACGAAAGCTGGATTGCACAGAACGAAGAACAGAATGCATCCCAGCAGGTTCAGCAATTGTGTTATGCAACCGGAGAAGTGACAGAATGTTCTTATAAGCATCCCAATAAAATCAGAAATGCAGGAGATAAAGCAAAGTTGTTTTCTGCAAATGATGAAAACGGTTTTTCTTACCGAGGCAGATTTCAGAACAAAGAGCAGGCGATTTCCATTGGCTATGATTTTTCGCAGAAAATGCATAACGCTTTGCGGTGGATGATTCAGCGGCAGGGAAATCCGATTGGAAAAACCATGATGTTGCTTGCATGGGAAAGCGACTTGAAAAAGTTGCCCAGTATTACCAATAGTTCCGCTGGAATTTTTTCTGACTTTGAAGAAGCCTTTGGAGAAACTTTTGATTTCAATCTATTTGATGACCAGACAAGCGATTTTAAACCAGAATCGTCACAGGAAAATACATTTACCAGTTATCGTTCGTATTTTAAAGATGTGCTGTTTGAATATGAAAGCAAATTAGAACCGCTTTCCAATGTCACGGTGATGGTGCTGGATTCTGCAACAACTGGACGACTTTCCATGACAATGTATACGCAGATGGAACATTCTGTTTTCTTTGAACGGCTTCAGGCATGGCATGAACAGACTGCATGGCGATATTGGAGAAAAAAGAAACTTTCGATTTTCTCATTTTCTCTGTATGATATTGCAAATTGTGCATACGGGACAGAGCAGACAAATGTTTTAAAGTGTGATGACAAGTTAAAGTCATTTGTTGTGAACCGTTTGCTTCCCTGCGTACTGGAAAAACAGGCATTTCCGATGGATTTGCTTCAGGCACTTTGTGACCGGGCAGCTTATCCGCAGGCATACGGACAGAAATACAACTGGGATTTGGTGGTTGCCTGTGCTTGCGGAATGCTGCGAAGAAAAATATGCGAACAAAAAGGAGAATGTAACATGGAACTGGATGAAACCTGTACCCGCAGAGATTATCTGTATGGCAGACTGCTGGCAGTTGCAGAAGTAGCGGAATCGGTTGCTCTGAACAAAAAAGAGGGCAACGATGCCAGAATTACCAATGCTCGTCGGTATTTTACAGCATTTGTGAATCAGCCATATCGGACTTGGAATGTCATTCGGCAGCGGTTAGAGCCTTATCTTTCTGCGATGCCAAAAACACAGCGAAATTATTACTGCACAATGATTGATGAAATTACCAGTCAGTTTGACCATACTGCATTCATGGATAATTCCAAGCTAGAGCCGGAATATTTGCATGCTTATAGCTGCCAATTGCAGAAAATTTCTGCTGATAAAAAGCGTAAAAACCAAAACGATTCAAACAATGAGGAGGAAACAGAATCATGAGTACCCTTTCTAAAAAAATCGACTTTGCCATTTTAATTTCCGTAGAAAATGCAAACCCAAATGGTGACCCGTTGTGTGGAAACCGTCCAAGAGAAGACTATGACGGCTATGGAGAAATTTCGGATGTTTGTCTGAAGCGGAAGATTCGGAATCGACTGATTGATATGAACGAACCTGTTTTTGTCCAGTCGAATGACCATCGTGTGGATAGCTATAAGAGTTTGAAAACACGAGCAGAAGGCTGTGAAGAATTAAAAAAGGCAAGCAATGGAAAAACTACTGACCAAGATGAATTTGCAAGAATTGCGTGTGAACAGTGGATTGATGTTAGAAGCTTTGGACAAGTATTTGCTTTTAAGGGCGACAAGGTTTCTGTTGGCGTAAGAGGTCCTGTTACCATCAGCATTGCAAAGAGCATGAGTCCGGTGGATATTATCAGCATGCAGATTGTAAAGAGTGTCAATAGTGAAGATACAGCAGAAAGAGCATCTGATACCATGGGTATGAAGCATCGGGTTGCATTTGGTCTGTATCTGGCAAAGGGTAGCATCAATTGTCAGTTGGCGGAAAAAACTGGTTTTCGTGATGAAGACGCAGAAAAAATTAAGGAAGCAATGAGAACCTTGCTGGAAAATGATGCTTCTTCTGCTCGTCCAGAAGGCAGCATGGAAGTTTGTGCACTGTATTGGTGGGAACAAGAAGGAAAAACACCAAAATATTCTTCTGCGAAAGTACAGCGTTCTTTACAGGTCACCTTAAAAGAAGGTGTTACAAAGCCAAAGCGGTTTGAAGATTATGATGTACAGGTGACACCATTAGATGGTGTTACGCTGCAAATTTTATCATGAGTTATTCAGAAGATGAATATCTGATGCTTTCTGGAATTCAGCATTTTTGTTTTTGTCGCCGTCAGTGGGCGTTGATTCACCTGGAACAGCAATGGGCAGAAAATGTACGAACCGTAGACGGTGAAATTTTTCATAAGAATGCCCATGATAAGGAACGACATGAAACAAGAGGAAATCAAATCATTGTCCGGGGAATGCCAGTGTCCTCTGCAACGCTGGGCATTTCCGGAGAATGTGATGTTGTAGAATTTCATCGTTCAGAAACAGGCGTTTCCATTCATGGGAAACCAGGGACTTATGAAATCATTCCCATTGAATATAAGCGTGGAGAAGCAAAAAAAGATGATTGTGACCGTCTGCAACTTGCTGCACAGGCAATGTGTCTGGAAGAGATGTTGTGCTGTACCGTTCCAATCGGATATTTGTACTATGGAAAGGCAAAACGACGATCTAAAGTGGAAATTGATACACAATTGCGAGAAAAAACAATTGTAATGTTAACGGAAATGCATCAGTTATATCGGACACAACATACACCCAAAGTTCGGCGAACAAAGGCATGCAATGCATGTTCTTTGAAGCAGCTTTGTCTACCTGTTCTCTGTGGAACACAGTCGGCTGTTGCCTATATGCAAGCGATGTTAAAGCCGACAGAGGAGGTATCAGAATGAAACAGCTGCGACAAACATTGTATATTATGACACCAGAACGGTATTTGTCCTTGGATGGGGAAAATGTTGTGGTTCAGGAGAAGAAAATGATTCTTGCAAGACTTCCACTACACAACTTAGATGGAATCATTTGTTTTGGAGCAGCAGGAGCTAGTCCGCCGTTGATGGGAAAATGTGCGGAAATGGGTTTACCCATTTCGTTTTTGAGTCGTTCTGGAAAGTTTCTCTGTCGAACAGAAGGAACGACTAGCGGAAATGTATTGCTGCGTCGGCAGCAATACCGATTGGCTGACCAAGCATCAGAACGACTGAAAATTACAAAAAGTATGATTACTGGGAAGATTTTCAATAGTCGGTATGTATTGGAACGTGCAATTCGAGATCATGGTTTGCGAATGGATGTCGAAAAAATGCGGAAAAAATCGGAATTTTTACGAGCAGCAGCACAGCGAGCATGGGAAGCATCTGATTTGGATTCTTTGCGTGGAATAGAAGGAGAGGCAGCATCTGTTTATTTTTCTGTATGGGATGATTTGATTTTGCAGCAGAAAGAACATTTTTGCTTTTCTGTTCGTTCCAGAAGACCGCCGTTGGATCGAGTGAACGCATTACTTTCATTTGCCTATTCCTTTATGACTAGCATGTGTACAGCTGCTTTGGAAAGTGTTGGGCTAGATCCGTATATTGGATTTCTGCATACAGACCGACCAGGACGCCGTTCGCTTGCATTGGATTTGGTGGAAGAATTTCGAGCACCATTGTGTGATCGATTTGTATTGACATTGATTAATCGGCGAATGATTCAGGAAAAGCAATTTGAAAAGCAGGCAGATGGTGCTGTTTGGCTGAATGAAGAGGGAAGAAAGCTATTTTTAGAAGCTTGGCAAAAGAAAAAGGCAGAAGTGATTCCGCATCCTTTTTTAAAAGAAAAAGTGCAATATGGAATGTTGCCCTATGCACAAGCTCTGTTATTAGCAAGATATATTCGTGAGGATTTGGATGACTATCCAGCACTGATGTGGAAGTGATGAGATTTGTTAGTTTTAATTACTTATGATGTCAATACAGAAACCAAACAAGGAAGACGTCGATTACAGAAGGTTGCAAAGCAGTGTGTCAATTATGGAACACGGGTACAAAATTCTGTATTTGAATGTGTGTTAGACGCTGCGGAATTCCGAAAGGTAAAGCAGATACTGATTGATTTGATTGATCCAGAGAAAGACAGTTTGCGTTTTTATCAGCTGGGAAATCATTATGAAAGTAAAGTAGAACACATTGGGATACGACCTTCTTTGCATGTAGAAGAACCGCTATTACTCTGATAGAACAACTGATTTTATGGCTGCGAACCGGAAGTGTACATAAAAATGCTGGGGGATTCGCAGGTGAAAACTAGTAAAATTTTGTCAGATACAACTTGCAAATTAAGCTATTTTTTGTTTTAAATCAGAAATTTTTATGTGTATATGTTAACGTGCATAAATTTAATCATGATTTCAGTTGTATTTTAGCTATATTTGCGGTCTCCCTCTTTACGAGGGAGTGGATTGAAATCCATCCAGCCTGAGGGCTTTTGCGGCTCGTTTGAGTCTCCCTCTTTACGAGGGAGTGGATTGAAATTCCCGTTTCCCGATGTGCCATCAAATCAAATAAGTCTCCCTCTTTACGAGGGAGTGGATTGAAATCAAAAAACGTTCCTGTGTTGTATAATGTATTTTGGTCTCCCTCTTTACGAGGGAGTGGATTGAAATGCCGAATGGCTGCACATACCACGCCGGACACTGGAAGGTCTCCCTCTTTACGAGGGAGTGGATTGAAATCATCCGCATTTTCATGTGATTCTTGCCGTCACGCCGTCTCCCTCTTTACGAGGGAGTGGATTGAAATTAAGCCCCGTCTTTAACGCAATCTGTGCTGCGAGGTCTCCCTCTTTACGAGGGAGTGGATTGAAATGCTTTTCCATCCATACCACTGCACCCTCAAATCAACGTCTCCCTCTTTACGAGGGAGTGGATTGAAATGCTCCGGCGTTTTGAAAAAAAAAACCCAAGCCCGTCTCCCTCTTTACGAGGGAGTGGATTGAAATAGGTAAGCTATGACATCCTGATTCTGGACTGTCGTCTCCCTCTTTACGAGGGAGTGGATTGAAATATAATACTTTGTGATATGCTCTTTAATCGTATAGGTCTCCCTCTTTACGAGGGAGTGGATTGAAATCATTGTGTATCAAAAACCAGACGTGTTCTTCCGGTGTGTCTCCCTCTTTACGAGGGAGTGGATTGAAATTGTACCATTGCTTGCCGAATGATGTCCAGATGCTGTCTCCCTCTTTACGAGGGAGTGGATTGAAATCGCATCCCTTTTGCCAGATGCCATAATTGCCGGAGTCTCCCTCTTTACGAGGGAGTGGATTGAAATAAGGTCATGCTGCTTTGCTCCTCTCTGTATATCCGTCTCCCTCTTTACGAGGGAGTGGATTGAAATCTCTGTCTTGCTGTGCGGTGCAATTCCGCAGCAGTCTCCCTCTTTACGAGGGAGTGGATTGAAATTTACACGCCTGCAAAATCTGATACATCTGTGCTGTCTCCCTCTTTACGAGGGAGTGGATTGAAATGTTCACCAACAATAATGTGACCACCTATTTGACCGTCTCCCTCTTTACGAGGGAGTGGATTGAAATATCGGACGGGCGAACCAAATAGATTTGGTCATCAGTCTCCCTCTTTACGAGGGAGTGGATTGAAATAGCATTGCCCCATGCAATTGACATTGCATTGTGAATGTCTCCCTCTTTACGAGGGAGTGGATTGAAATGAATACGGGGGGCGGTAGCCGTTTTCCAGTGCCGTCTCCCTCTTTACGAGGGAGTGGATTGAAATGCCGTCCTGATGTTTGGCTTTGATCGGATAGCACCGTCTCCCTCTTTACGAGGGAGTGGATTGAAATGAAAACTGTTTTCGTAATGGACATCCACATATCCAGTCTCCCTCTTTACGAGGGAGTGGATTGAAATCAGATAGGGGTCTAACGCCGTGGCAATCTCTCCGTCTCCCTCTTTACGAGGGAGTGGATTGAAATAATTGATACAGCTTCCTTTGCTTCAGCCCACGCCTGTCTCCCTCTTTACGAGGGAGTGGATTGAAATATCCGGGAAAATTGGCCACGTGCATTTTATCGTGGGTCTCCCTCTTTACGAGGGAGTGGATTGAAATAGACACTCACCATTGCAATTGGTGGCGAGCAAAAGTCTCCCTCTTTACGAGGGAGTGGATTGAAATGAGAATTGAAACGGCAGGCCATTAGCATGCAGCAAGCGTCTCCCTCTTTACGAGGGAGTGGATTGAAATTGTGGTTGCGACCGCAAAAACAATCAAAGCAGCGTGTCTCCCTCTTTACGAGGGAGTGGATTGAAATTTTCAGCGAGCAACATTGTCTTGCTCGCTTTTGTGTCTCCCTCTTTACGAGGGAGTGGATTGAAATCGAAAACGAACTAACCGGAACAGACGCGGTTCGGTCTCCCTCTTTACGAGGGAGTGGATTGAAATAATTCGTTGCCCCAACTTAGGGAAGTGTTCCATGTCTCCCTCTTTACGAGGGAGTGGATTGAAATGCATACAAACAAAGGAACAAGCCGGCTTTGCAAGGTCTCCCTCTTTACGAGGGAGTGGATTGAAATGGAGCGGCGCAGACTGGTACACAAGGCTGGAGTGTCTCCCTCTTTACGAGGGAGTGGATTGAAATTATCCCGAATGATAATCCAAAACTGGGAAATTCCGTCTCCCTCTTTACGAGGGAGTGGATTGAAATTTTATAATGGGAGGTTAAAAAATGGAAAACGAAAGTCTCCCTCTTTACGAGGGAGTGGATTGAAATATGTTTATCACCTCCTTTTGCTTAAATTATAGTCTCCCTCTTTACGAGGGAGTGGATTGAAATCATCAAATCCTCTGCCTGTGACAGCAGCACCTTTGTCTCCCTCTTTACGAGGGAGTGGATTGAAATAGATGGTGCGTTTTGCCGTTGTTTTGCTGCGTCAGGTCTCCCTCTTTACGAGGGAGTGGATTGAAATCCCACCTACCAATGAATGACGGAAAAACCCGTCTTGTCTCCCTCTTTACGAGGGAGTGGATTGAAATGATGGTGCGTTTTGCCGTTGTTTTGCTGCGTCAGCGTCTCCCTCTTTACGAGGGAGTGGATTGAAATTCAATTTCGTCCTCAATCGTTCCAAGCGTCGTTGTCTCCCTCTTTACGAGGGAGTGGATTGAAATGGCTGAAAACAAGCATTTCCTTGTTACAATATGGAAGTCTCCCTCTTTACGAGGGAGTGGATTGAAATTCCTGCTCCAGTTCCTTGTTTCGCTGTTCGAGCAGTCTCCCTCTTTACGAGGGAGTGGATTGAAATTGCCTGTGCAAGGACGGACTGCATCTCACGCAGAGGTCTCCCTCTTTACGAGGGAGTGGATTGAAATAGAATCCGCTCCCCACAGCCGATACCTCACAATCCAGTCTCCCTCTTTACGAGGGAGTGGATTGAAATTGCTGGGTTTTATCTGGAAAAAGAGCAAGAGCAGCGTCTCCCTCTTTACGAGGGAGTGGATTGAAATTTGTAGCAATGTTCCGTGTTTTCCGGGTCTTTGTCGTGTCTCCCTCTTTACGAGGGAGTGGATTGAAATATCATCGTAAATTGGTATCACGATAGTGCCTTTGGCGTCTCCCTCTTTACGAGGGAGTGGATTGAAATAAAGTTTTTGACGAGGTTGCCTTAATGCCGGAATCGTTTGGTCTCCCTCTTTACGAGGGAGTGGATTGAAATCGCACATGATAAGCGGCTATATAAAAAGATGTTGTCTCCCTCTTTACGAGGGAGTGGATTGAAATCGTTTTTGACAGTCGCCGTGGTCGTTCCGCTTTTGGTCTCCCTCTTTACGAGGGAGTGGATTGAAATCTCCAACCGCTCTATGTAAGTCTGTACGGCTGGGGTCTCCCTCTTTACGAGGGAGTGGATTGAAATCAAAGTATGACAAAAATGGCAAACTGGTCAAAAATGTCTCCCTCTTTACGAGGGAGTGGATTGAAATCCAAAATGCCCGAATCACGCAACATCCCCGTTTTAAGTCTCCCTCTTTACGAGGGAGTGGATTGAAATATGCAGTAAAAAAAATGAAATCCAATCCTTAAAATTGTCTCCCTCTTTACGAGGGAGTGGATTGAAATTACTACCCAAAATGTTTCATTGGTGACATAAACAAGTCTCCCTCTTTACGAGGGAGTGGATTGAAATAGGCTCGGTCGGCTGCGTTGTTTTCGTGAAGCCGTCTCCCTCTTTACGAGGGAGTGGATTGAAATATCGAATTTGCAAGGATTGTGTTTGCACCAGCTGGGTCTCCCTCTTTACGAGGGAGTGGATTGAAATAAGCAGGTTTGGCAGACATAGCGGACATTAAGAAGGTCTCCCTCTTTACGAGGGAGTGGATTGAAATTTTTTTCTTTCACCGTCTGCCTCTGGCAGGCGGGTCTCCCTCTTTACGAGGGAGTGGATTGAAATTGCTGGGTTTTA
>OGOS01000537.1_pt1 | contig 30621 bp, 32 predicted proteins | sample 1552701 | NCBI WGS metagenome assembly OGOS01 (sample SAMEA2580128, study PRJEB22360) | human gut metagenome | biome: human gut; feature: human-associated habitat; material: faeces | place: Denmark | collected 2008/2010
AATCTCCAACAGCAAACCATTCTTTTCTGGAATCACTGGTGCCGTTCTTCAAAACCAAGTGAAGTTCTTTGATGAACTTCTCCGTCAGAGCTGCTTTTGCATGATCAATAATCATGTCAATGCAACGGAAGTGATTTGCCGTTTCGATCACATCATCCACATTCAGTACTTCTTTTTCTACGCCAATAGTATTGGTTTCAAAGATATATCTGGTTTGATCGTGTGTCAGGCGGCTTCCTTCCATATGGTTGGAATTGTATGTCAATTCGATCTGTGTTTTATGGTAGATCCCACCGGAATATTTACTTGCCTTCTGCTCTTTCAGAATATCCAACAGAGTAATCGGCTCTTCTTTTCTTTTATTGGTGCGCTCCGGTTTCTCTGCGTTTTCTGGAATGTTCCATGTCTTACCAGTAAGAAACGCGCCGTTCACACGCCCCTTTGCACAGTAATTTCTAACACTGCGTTCTGACATATTCCATTTTTTTGCTATATCAGCAACTAAAAGGTATTTCATCTGCCATCCCCCATCCATTATAAATTAAATCCAAAACATACTAATCCACTGACTAGTATATCACACTATCGGCAAAAACACTATCGTTTTTTACCTATTTATCACACTTTTTAGCCGATACAACAACTGTTTCCTAGTCGAATAGCTTTATTAAAACGGATGCTATAAATAGCTAATATTCTTTCAAATGATGAGTTTATACCTTATATCGTCTAATAAGTTTTACTTTCATTTTCGCACATGATCATGAGGCTTTTTTCGTTCTAATTGTGCGATTATACGTAAAAAGATGACTGTTCTTAATCAAAATAAAAATGGCGAAGTGCTTATCGTAACACTCCGCCAAAAGTCCCACCAGGTTGCGCATGAAAAATCAGAGGCATTCCGTAATTACTTTTACAGTTTCTACCATATACCCCTGATGTCTAAATTCTTTCCTTAATCCATATCCGATTTCCACTACGCCATCTTTTCCAAGACCCTTGAAGCAGAAATCGCCGACAATCGTTCCCGGAACATTTTTTAATTCCATGTTCCAGACTGCATACCATATTCTGTTGTCAGGTTCCATAAGGCACCCCTCCAACATTTCGGTATACGCCTGCTTCATTTCTGCGTCCGCTTCCTTTTCAATCAGACAGCTCATCTCAGTCCATATACCAGAAGAAACAGACTTCTGCGTCCCCAGTAGTTAATGTTTGAACGATTAACTATGGATTCTCCAATAAAACCTAGCAATACAAGAATCATAATTGTTGTAACTGCCGTTACCGTATTACCAAAATATAATTTCATAGATATTTACCTCATTTCTACTCAGTGATTTCTATCAGATTTACTTTTTCATATTTACTTTTCACCTCGTTCTGCTGTATCATACCAGTCAATTATGTGTTTCAGATTCTCGGCTTTCACACGTTCACTTCCATTCAGCATCATATCCAGCATGTCATCATCCTCGGGCGTCCTGTCGGATTTATCAGCCAATGCTTTTCCGGCGGTCTTTACCATGACATTCATCATCATTTTGTAAACACCATGAAGTTTTTTAACATCAAAGGTTCCCTGCAGTGTAAAAAGTGGAATCCTCTGTGGCACTTTATTTTTCGTTCTGATCTCAACAAGCTGTGTTCCTGTCTGTCCCATTCCAACACCGCATACTGCCTGGATATTGTACTTTCTGGCAGCTTCCGGATATCCTTTGATTTTTCCTGCCATAATCCATCCCATATAAATGATTTCTGCTCCCGGCTTCACCTTTGTCTTTGCTTCCACCATGCTAAATGACGGAACACAAATCTGATGTGACAACAGCTTTGCATATTTAGCTGTGCTACCTGTATTTGATGTATAAACGATTGCTCTCATAGTTCTTTTCTCCTCGTTCATGCGTATAAACTATGAGAAACACGCTTCGCGAGTTTCTCAAGTTATCGCGGCAATCGCCAAGGTCTCGTGCAAGCACGGACTTTGGCTCGTTGCTCGCGTAAATAAAACGCAATGTGAATTGTAGTATTACTTACAATCCGCACTGCGTCTTAGCGTCTGGCTTATTTTATTTCTTTTACCACATATACCTTTGCATCTATCAGACTTTCTTTTTTACATTTCGGGCAGAATAGCGGAAAATGTGTAAGAACTGTATCTTCTCGAAGTCTCAGTCTGGTTTTATTTCCACAGACCGGGCAATACACCCATTCCTGAATTTCGGATATGAGCGAAAGGGAGACAGCCTGATCCTTTATTTCCACAGTGCCTATGAAGGCCATAAAATGGAGATTCTGAAAGAAAACCCGTCCGTCTATGTGCAGATGAACTGCGTGGATGAATTTATCAGTGGAAGCCATGAAAACCCGTGTGCGTTCTGTTGAAGGTATGACAGCGTGATGGGTGCCGGAGAGGTTGAGTTTCTGGAACCCCCGGAGGAAAAAGCCCATGCGCTGAACTGTATGATCCGGCATCTCGGCAAGACAGAGGACTGTTTTCAATTCCCTGCCGAAAAATTAAAGCGTACCTGCGTTTACCGTGTCTGCATTGATGCCCCAACAGGAAAACACCATGAATGATCTTCTTAATTGGACAGGACTCATAATCGGATCTGCAACATTTTTTCTGAGCTGTCGTCCACGACATTGCCTGCCCGCTTTGTCGTGAAAAACACGGCAATACCAACGGCAAAAAGCAGGAACTGGAAAGTCCTCCGCTAATCGAGAATTTTTTGCCGCTCTCTCAGCAAGTCCTTTTCATCATTCAAAAATCTGTCCCGGAAGTTTTTCCTTCTCCATATACGGGAACTCTCTATCAAATGCCTCTGCTTCCTTTTCATTTACCAGATACCCTGCCGGTGCTGCATATTCACCTATTATGTCATCCAGATAACCCGAAATCAGCTCTTTACATAAAAAGAATGAAGCATCGTCCCCTTCTTCCAGACCATGGTAACGAATACCAAACTCACTCGCCTGTCTGAATCCGCTTTTTCCATAAAAATCAATATTCCCTTCAAAACATAGTGCTCTGCATCCAAGCTCTTTTGCTTTTTCTAAAGAATAATCCAGTAAAATCTTTCCATACCCCTTCCTTTTAAGCTCCGGTGCAATACAGATCGGTCCCATAGTCATAATTGGAATACTTCTGCCATCATCGACTGCAATCACAGCCTTCATAAACATGTTCTGTCCAATCAGCTGTCCATCTAATGTCATGACAAAATCCAATTCTGGAACAAATGCCGGATCGTTGCGAAGCTGATGGAGTACATAATGCTCCAGACAGCCTGGGCGATACACATTCCAGAAACTCTCCCTTACCAGATTTTCTACCTCATGGTATTCATTTTCTCTTTCCAATCGAATGATAATATTTTCCTTCATTTTCCTTTTCTCCATTTCTTTATATAATGTTACTAATACTTTTTTCAAACTGCTCTTTTATTCTTTTTTTATCCTTTGCTCCATCATACAGACTATAGTAGAAAAACATGATGGAATAAAACATGGTTGCTTTTTTATCTGCCTCCACAACACCAATGCTCTCGAACATATCTTTCACGTATTCTGCCGGACCGGACACAAGATACTGCTGATACAATGCCTGCATCTCCTCATTCCGAAACTGCTCTAACGTAAGCATCTTTCGAAATGACGATGCAAAATCATTTTCTGTCCAATACGAAAACATAGATTTACTGTATTCCATGAAATTGTCCGCAGAAATCTCTTCATACTGTTCAGGTTCATTTTCCTTTTTATCAGCAGGCATATCATGTGATTCTGCCTGTTCGCCATCCCCCTGCTCCATCCTTTTTACAATATGTTCAAAAATATCTCTCTTACTCTCATAATGCCTATACAATGCACCTTTTGTCATGCCAAGCTCACCCGCAATCTGGCTGACAGAAACTGCTTCATATCCATCTCTCGCAAATAAATGTAATGCAACAATCAATATATCTTCCTTTGTAGTTTTTGACATACCCAAACCTCCTGTCCCATAAAATAAACGACCGTTTACGATTGAATTATAGTAAACGGTCGTTTATTTGTCAAGTCAGATATTCCTCTGCTACTGCTCTTGTAAAGCTGTCTGCATACGCCTTTGTAGCGTAATAGGTCGTCATAAATGGTCCTGCCGGAAGCATTCCTGCTGAGCTTGCCACATTTAGTCTGAATTTTTTTCCTCTTGCTGTGTACTCTTCCTTTTCACCCGGCATGGTGACAAATTTGGCAAGCACATTGTGTACCAGTGAGTCCTGCTTCACATGTATAGGGGCCGCTGTGTTTACCAGATCTCCAAAATTTTTGATATACAGCTGCCGCTGTCTCATACGCATCTCCGTCTGCTTCCAGTTCAGCCGTACCTGCCACAGCCGGAGTGACCAGCGCATCTGCCATGTGCATAAAAATTTCCCCTGAGACTTAGTTTTTTCTGTACCTACTTTACCATAGAACAGAAAAACCACAAGCCCCAGGGGGGGTGTTTGTCAGCCAGATTCCGTCATCCCATTACTGTTTAATCGTGCCTCATTCCAGTAACGTATTTCCAACAGCTGTTACTTCTTCTTATTTACGGTTACGGTCATTCTTATGACCTTTGACTGACCGTTTTCCAGTCTGACAACCGCCTTGACAACTGTCTTTCCGGGCTTCAGCCCCGTGATCCTGCCATTTGAGCTAACGCGCGCCACATCCGGATTGAGAACCGAAAAAGTCACTTTATCAACATTGTCCCAGTTTACCCCTTTCTTAAACCAAAAGTACGTCCCCTGCTTCTCGCGGATGCTGGCTGATTGTTTCGTGGCTTTGATCGACCGCAGTATTTGTTTCGTGAGTGCTTCTTCCTCATCGGCTGTCACTAACTCATAGGTTCCGTGACCCAGCTCATTATGATCCAGTTCAACGCTTCCATCTGCCGCTACCCTGAAAGGCATTTTACTGACTACAAGCTTCTCACCTGTTTCTGGATCTATCTCGATGATCTTCATTTTTTTAGGTCTCACGGTTCTTTTCAGAAGCGTATTTACATTGACCGTCACTTCCCGGATGACCCAGTCGTTTTTCGTGAGCATCTTGATCGTGGTCTTTACCTTCTTCGTGCCTGCTGCCTTTACGATCTCTGAAAGTGCTTCCCCGGAGATCTTCACATTGCCAAAACCTCTATCAAGAATTTCTGCGGTAGCTGAAGTGATCTTCCCTTTGGCATTCTTCGATACATTGACCACGATATTCATTCCTGTCTTTTCATTTCTGATCTCGGTCCTGATCTGTATGGAACCGTCCTCTGCCCGGATTTCAGTCGTGGTCACAACTGTACCATCTTCTCTGGTTTCGGTCTTAGTCTTAGTCGTAGTCTTGTCCTTGTTATCCTCCTGTGGCGGAGCAGTTTCAGATCCGCTGTCGGTGGAACTGCCTGATGAGCTGCTGCCACTGCCCGAGCTACTGCCGGAACTGCTTCCACCGGAGCTGCTTCCACCGGAAGTGCCCCCATCCGAACTGCTGCCGCCGGATGATTCTTTCGCAAATACCCTTCCGACCACATCACTCATGATATGACCATCTTCTATCGCAATCGCCTTGATCGTAGTCGTCTCTGTCAGCGTAATCGGTGTTTTGTACTGCTGCGATCCCTTTGTTGGCACTGTATCATCTGTTGTGTAATAAACGATTGCACCGGGGGTCGTTGTGATCGTCACCTCCGTGCGGTCCGAAAACTTGTCAGTACCGGAGATCGTCGGAACGTCGCTGTCTCTCGGAGTTTCAATCTTACAATTGCCAGCTGACAAAATATTATTATCTGATCCAACCGCTTTGACGTGAAGATCAACCATCTGACGCGCACCAAACTTCTCTTTCGTCTGAAGCTCCTGCAATGGGTAATAATCTGTGCCATTGATACTATACTGATAGCTCACCGTATCAGTTTCTGCCAGATTTGTCACCTGCATAACATATACGGTAGCGCTATCGTTTGGTACTATGACCACATCAAACGGAAGTGGTTTCTCCTGTGGCTCTGTGCCCTGATCTCCGGACTCTGCCGCCCCGGTGTCGTCGTCCGCGTATACCGTTTCCGGCGCGAGCAATCCACCAGGTGCACTCATGGATGACACGACAGTAGCTGCGGCAATCCCCAGGGTCAGGATTTTTGCTAATGATTTGCTTTGTTTTGATTTCCGTTGTTTCATTTTTCGTTGTCTCATTCGTCGATTCCTCCTTTTACTGATGCTGTTATTAGGCGTTTGCGAAACTATTTTTATTATCTGGGCTACCTAGCTGTGGGCGCAGTGGCATTCTGATCAAGCTGCTTGGGATTTTAATCCGATCTACAATATAATTGCTAGAATCTTTGATGTTAGCTGCATTGATAGGATTGTTCGTCTTAGAAGTAAATACCAGATCCTCAAATCCTTCTCTCGGAGAAAACCGAGTCGCAATGTCTTTATGGTATGTTCTCTGATATATAAGCACATCATGCACTTTCTTAATCATTAGAATCTTGCGAAATCCTGCATATTTATTTTACCCATATAATTTTCTCCAAAAAAATATGGAGAAGATTATATGTCTCTCTTCTCCATAAATGTATCATGTTTATCACTTAATGTCTACGGCTTTTAAGCTAGGGAAACGCATCCTAACTGCTCCTTGACTTTTTCGCCTTCTTTTTCTATAATAAAGACAACAAGGGGAGCCGTAGACGGTTTGCCTATGAACAGTTACATAAATAACCGCATCTTTGGCGAGGGGCGGTTATTTTTTATGTCCAATCTGAATTACCAGACTGATGACAGCAACGAGCAATAAACAAAATTGAAACAATTCTGAATATGTAATCATGGCTAAAAACCCTCCTTCGTGAGGGCAAACCGCCTACCGTTTCTGCTTCCCTATGTTGTGACGACAGTATAACAGATTTCGGCATGATGTGCAAGAACAAGTGTTCCTGCCAGATACCAAGATCCCGGTATGAAAGACAACCATTCGCTATTGCATATGCTAATTTGCTCTCACAAAATACACTTCTTCCTAAAACAGATGGTAATAATTGTCTGTCCAGAATGAGCCTTAATCCTTCCTCCCTCGTCCCTTCAAATCCAGGGCAGAAAAACAGCTTACCTTTGCTGTCATATTGTCCATTCCAATCCCCCTCGTACTACCCAAATAGTATTTTTGCCACACCATTCTATTTCAGCGTATGAATATCCTCAACCTACGGAGAGTAGAGTTCGAATTTGCTCATTTATTTTTCCATCCCATCCAGAAGCTTTATAAATCTTTTATCATTCATCTGCTCATTCGTAAGATATTCTCCATTATAAAACAATGCATAGGTTGTAACCGGTGTCGGAGCATTCTGTGCTTCTTCTTTCGTTTCCAGTCTGGTTGCCTGAAACGGAACCCCTCTTTCCCTGGCAACTTCAAGAAGCACCGGAACATACTTTGCATTAAACGGACATTGATTGGTATAGTACAATACATAGCCTGTCTGCTCAATGTGTGGATGCTTCGCACACTCCTTAAATTCAGGCTTAGCCGCATCCAAAGAAAAAGGCAGATACCAGAGCTGAATACCATTATCTGCTTCATCACAGATGGTAAAGTCCTTATATTTCAGGAACTTCGGGTCTGCCAGAAAAGGCTTTTTCTTAGCGGCTGACAGGATACAGATTCCCTTTTTCCCCTTCGCTTTGCTGTCTTCTATACAGGCATTCAGTAAATCATTCGAATAACCATTGCCCTTGAAAGAACCAGCCACCCACAGACAGTCAATATACATATAGCCATCTGCATTGATTGGATTCCATGCATTTTCTGCCGGAATATACTCGATAAAGCATTTTCCACGCTCTATACTCTTGAGAAATACCAATCCATCATCAAATCGCTCTTTCAGCCAGTTTTTCTTTGATATTACCTGTATATCCTTGTTGCTTGAAATCGCACAGCAGATATGCTCGTTTTCAATATTTTCTTTCGTCACTCTTATATATTCCATGGATTTTCTCCTACTTATATCTTCTGCACCTCATTCTCCAGCGTATAGTAGTGCATAATATACGGAAGCAACAACACCAGAAACAATAACGTCAACGCATACAACAACGGATTGCAGATCATAAGCGCCGCCACAATTGAAATCATTGTCAGAATCGCAAATGTAACTGTCACGATCAGATGTACCAGCCTCTCATGTTGGAAAAAAACAATCTGTGTCAGGTGTTCCTGCAGAATTGCGTTCCATTGTTCCGGAGAGATATTGTCCGCATTGGCTAAGAGTGAATCTATTTTCTGGCGGTAGGTTATTATTCTTTTCTTCATTTTTACATTCTCTTTCTTATAGTACCTTTATTATACCAATATACCTTTGGAATCACAACGACATATTTAACTGAAGGTAATTGTCCATCAAGATATCTTGTTATTGTAAGTTCCCCAGAATAAAAAAAGGGCAGTGTCTGAACAACATCGCCCTTTGTTTTTTATAATTATACTTCCGAAAGGAATCTGTCAACTGGTTTATGCAGCAGCGTCCACTTCGTCATCCATATATCCGTCATCGGCATTTTCCGAATCATCATCCAAATCATCGTTCCAGTCATCCTCTGTGCTGTCTGTGATAACAACCTTGCATTTCCACACCATACCATGTACTTTTGCTTTGACTGTAACCGTACCGCTGCTATATGGTATCAGTATGCCATCCTCTACCTCGCATATATCGTCATCAGAAGATGTCCATTCCACGTCATGACTGCATCCCTTCAGATCCAGAGAAACCGTATCTTCCACGTCCATCTCCACTGCTGTCTTATTCAGTTCCGGCGTTTCTACTGTCACCTGACAGGATTTTTTCTGCGTTCCCTTCTTTACCGTAATGGTTGCCTTGCCTTTTCCTTTTGCGACCACTTTTCCGGCGGAGACACCAGCCACCGCTGTATTACTGCTGCCCCAGGAAACGATTCCTGCACCACCCTTTACCGTAAGTTTCCTGCTCTGTCCTTTTACAAGCACAATCTTTGTACTGCTGATCGACAGCGGACTTATCTTCGGTCTGGTGTTCTTTTTCTTCGTTGTCTTCTTCGTGGTTGTCGTGGAAGATTTCCGCGTCTGCGAATATCCGCCCGATGAGCCAAAACACTTCTTGCACGGTGTCAGACCGCGTGCCAATGCATTGGAAAGTGTCGTCTGATAAAAATTTCCCCGCCCGCATTTGTGGGTATGGTATTTACTGCCGGTTGACGTCACATAGACCATTGTCTGTGCCTGTGCCGTTACCATGCCGGCACTGTCACCGACTGGCAAAATCATCATAAAAAATACAAGTGTAAAACTTAGAATTGTTTTTTTGATTGTTTTCATCAATTGCCTCCTTATCTTTTCCTCCGCTTTAAACATGTCTTATATTTTTATCATACGCCTTCTCATTTTCCAGCACAATACTATTTTATCAAATTGACAATTCGCGTTTTGTCAAAAAACATCTTCACGTCCTGCCGCTATCGCCAGAATAAAGCCACTTGTGAATACTCCTTTTGTGGTTTTCTTCGCAGTTAATACATTAAGGGACGCAAGTGGTTTTTTCAATATGTTGTTATTAATTTATGGTGCTGGGCTTCCACCATTATGCCAGAAGCCTCTATTTTATTTCTATTTTTTCCTGATATCCGGCCAGCCGGTCCAGGCGCATTTTTTCTGCCACCGGAAATAACTCTGTATCCGTGATGCGTTCCAGACTTTTTATCCGTTTCTCGGAAATTGTTTCATTCGACTTGCTTTTTTCATAATCCTCAACTGTCATGTGCCAGTAATGAAATTCTCCTGCATAATACTCAGAAATTTTCTGCGCAATCAAAAGCCCCTCCGGATCCAGATCTCCCGCATAATATACCACCGTTCCCGATGCCGCCAGAAGATCTAACGTAACAAGCCCTGCCAATCGCGGCTGCCCGTTCATACACATACAGGAAACCTGCTTTGTGTGCCCTGCGCAAAGGCCTGCAAATACGGACGGATTTTCCACGATATACATTTCATTATCTTTGCAAAATATGCTGTTCCACTTTGAAAGGACTGCAAGCGGAACCTGTACCATATCATCCTCCTGCCAGAACCCTTCCATCCCCGTATGCAAATCACCATCCTTTTTCTGAGCCTTTACATGCGATAACATCACATAATTTGATATATCATCAATAAGGATTCCCTCTGCCAGAAAACATCTTTGCCGGAAAAATGCTGGAAAAATTTCTGATTTCTGTGGGAATACCCTTCTCTGCCGCAATTCCATCGGGATCACCTGATACAAAAAAGTTCCCCAGGAACCTTTTTGATCAAATGCATGTGGATTTCCAGTGATTTCCGTTGCAAAAACAGCAAGATACTTTGTCTCGTTTTTTCTGAATGGAAAACAATTATAGATTTCTGCACCAAGCATCAATGACTGCTCCCACTCATTTAAATTTTTTATATGACCTGCCTTTATCACATCCAGCAGTTCTGACAAGACTTTTTCCACAGGTGTTCCCTGATATTTTTCCTTCCAGTGTTGTAAAAAACGGTCTTTTTTCTGTTCTTCCAACTGTCGTTCTTCTTTTTTACCTACCAGTTTTTCCCGAAAATATAACTCCAGCAAATGCTCTGGTGTCATATTAGAAAACCTGCTGCTTAACAATGCCTGGGAAAAACGCTCCGCTGATACCGTCACACTCTTTTTCCCATGGTAACTCTTTGCAAAAAATCCCTCAAGTCCTTCGACTTCCTCCGCTGTAATTTTTTGTAGCACAACTTTTCCCGAAAAAGATCCATAAGACCGGTACTTTTCCCAAAATCCACGAAAAACTCTGTCCCACACAGGGTTAGATTTAAAATATGCAATACAACTATGCTCCTGCTGTCTGTTCAATCTCTGCCCTCCGTTGTTCTACAGCCTCTTCACTTTCCATAAGTTCTCTGGAATGCCCATTCCACACATAAGGCATCACTGTCACAAATTTTGCATTTTCCGGTCGTATTAACTGGTAGATGGCAAGCGCGTCCAATGTATCACAATCTCCCCAAAGCACCTGTGAATTGATAATAAAATCAAAGGAAAACTCTGTCATGAGACGGAACATGTCACGGATGTTACGGTTATCAACTCCAGCAACTCTTTTCTTCTATCTTTTGCCATCGCAGCAGTTCCGGATCTTATTTTTCCCCACCGCCTTCATTCCATTTTTAATCAAAGTTTTCTTTCCCCTTATACTCATCCCATTTTCCGCCATATATGCAGTCTTCAACATAAGCCATCATGCGGTTATGGAAAAAAGCATAGATCGTTACACCAATGAATCCACCGATGCCTCCAACGAAATAAACCGGTAAATCATATTTTGCGAGGGCAAGTACAAAAGCCAATGAACGCAACATTTATAAATATCTGACATATCTGCTGGAACATCGAAATTTTATTGTGTCAGGCACCTCTTGTATCTTCCCTGAACAATTTTTCGGATGTATCCCGGCTCTTATAGAGATCAATGGCATCCACGGCAGTGATGTGGTATAAAAGAAAATATATTTTTATGATTTTAAAATTTATTTTATTTTTCTAAAATTGACATTGACTTCTTCCTTATCTCTATCTATAATAAGCTCCGTAACCAATAGTCTCGCACAAGAAGGAGGAGTCACATGATTAATTACAACCGACTCTGGACATTAATTTCAGAATACAACCTGACAAAAACAGAATTTATGAATCAGCTTGGTGTCAGCTCCGCAACCTTTGCAAAACTCTCCAGCAACCAGCCAGTTACTATGGAAGTGCTTGAAAAAATCTGCAACATCCTTGGCTGCTCCCTGGACAATATTGTTTCCTTCGATCCGGACGTAAAATCTCCAGTCAGGTGGGGCGGAGTTGATAAAACAACCACATACCTCATCAAACTTTACTATATTGTAAATAAAAAAACAGAAGACCCAGAAGCAGCTGCCGCCTGTGACATCGAATATCTTTATGGTTACAGCTATCCATTCAATATGACCACTGGAGGTCTTAACACCTGGGAAATCTCCTACTTCCATGACTTTAATGACATTATAGAAGTTAATGGATATTGCATCGGAGCCACTCTCCTGAATATCCTCAAACATTTAGAAAAAAACCCTGTTTTAAGTGAAATCACAGAAAAAAATGATATCACTTTAAAATGCAACGGTTGTACAGATGACATTAAGAATAATATCGATCTGTTACCTTTCTTTTATAAACTTCCAGAATATCGTCCTGCATATCTGCTTGAAGCCTCCGACCATGCAGGCAATCTGATCAGCGGTGTCCGCCCACAAATCAGTATTAATGATATGACCATGCAATGTGAAAGCTTTGTGTCCGAAAACATCCAGGGACTTTTATTACAGCATGTGGCAAAAGATCCAGCCCACATTCTTTATCTGCACAAATTTCTAAAGAAAATTTACCGCAATGCCTCCATCCATGATCTTGCAAGATTAGGTAATTTTGAAGTACTCTCCTACCTTCATAAACCAACCATGAGCGATAACGGATTAGACTTTGAAATAAACACAAAAAAAGAGCCAAAAAATGGTGAAATAACTGCTGAATCATTAACCCTCACTTTGGATCACAATATTTTCGAAGGCAGATACGGAATGCTTCTTCGCATCTGCAATACACATAATTGCTTTTTTGAGCACCTTGAAATGATAAATGTGGAAAAGGATGATTATACCTATCTTCTTCCACTTCAGGAAAATGTCAGTACCGTGGAAATACGGTTATATAAAACCAATGAAGACGCGACAAAAACAAATCTCATTGCAGCGGAAAACGCAACTCTCATAAGAAGTATCGAGATTTCTATGCATTTAGAAGAACAACACTTTACTCTTGAAGATTCCTGGACTCAAAAAATGAAAAAGCAGACAAAAGTCAAAGATACATCATTATCACAAGGAACCTTCTCATCCAGCAATACTTTTTCGATCGGAGACAATGCAAACGAATTATGGTATCAAAACGAAACCATGGTTTCTAAAACCTGCAGTTGTATTATAAACCAAAACGTACAAAACAACGAAGGGATATTTTTTGAAAAAGGCAATGACGAACATCGCCGTTTCTTAAAATGGTTAGGAGACACTTTATCAAAACATCCATGTTATGAAATAATCATTATTGACCCATATATTAATGATACTGCCCTCGGAAAAATTATCCGAAATATTCAAAGTCCACATGTTGCTTATACTATTTTCACGAATGATGACAAAGAGCGCATTGCTTCTATTAAAAGACTCGAAAAGCCAAAGGAAATATTGGGTCTGAGTGAGCTGAATGTATATGTCCTGCCAGCCGATACCCTGCACGACCGATACATCATTCTTCGTTGCAAAGATACACCAATACCAAACGTTTACAGCATGACCAACTCTTTAGATAACGAAGCTCAAAAACACAGTTCCCTTATTGTTTCTTTGAATAACCGCCTATGCATTGCCGTAGACGAATATTATTCTAAATTAATTACAGAACTTCAAAAAAATAATAACGTAACAAATGTTTTTGAAATAGAAAAGACCGCTGCTCCTAATGCCAGCCAAGAAAACAATACCTCCCAATTTGTGGAAGAAAAACCATTTCAACCAATTGCAACTAAAGAAGAATATATTACATTATGTAATAACGACCTTTCTGGTGCATTAGAGCAACTGGCATATATCACACCCGGAAAACTATATGATGATTGTGTCGCTCATATCCATAAGCTTGACAATATCGAAGACAAACTGGCAACTATTTTGAAACATTACCAAAGTACTCCATATAAAAATGCAATTAAGCTATCGCAAAGAGACAGCTACGAAGAAAGACAGTTCTTAAGCATTGCACAGATTTTCACAAAGCAAATGGATTTTAAGCTTTCACTTATCGATTCTGCTGATAACTTTATAAATTACTATTTTGACTATCGCTTTTTTAACGAAAGTTGGACTATTAAATTTGCAGTCGAATTACTCTGTCAAATAGCACCTGTCAAAGCAATTGATTGTTTAAACGAACTTTATCAAAGTTTATTATCAGAAGACAACAGAGTACCGCAACCTTCCAATACCCAAAGACTTGCCGCAATGCTCATCACCAATTTGACAGATTTATTATGTTCTTCCAAAAATAATAAAGCAATCACGAAAGCAATGCTCGAATGCGATGTACCATTTCTCAGAGCAATTGCTATCGCTTATTCGTGCAGGAACTTTACAACCTCAAAAAAAGTCAACGTTCCTGTCATCCTTAGAAAACTTTGTTCAAATTTATCTGTCAAAGAACAATTACTAACTTTAATCTATGCGATTAAAGAATTGCAGACACGGTATTTCAGGAAAAATGGACTTTATGAAGAAACACAAAAGCAAATTGATGATGTCATAAAAATATTTGCAGCTATAATTACAGAATCCAATATCTCAGATGTGATTGGCAATGATGATCTGTTCAAAACACTACATACACTTTCTACACAAAATGTAGAAGATGTATGTAAAATATATGATACACTCGTCAAACGCGGAGTCATAACTAACACGGTTGCTGGCAAATATCTTATGGAGCTTGTTACAGAACCATATAAAAACGGGGTAGAAAATAAAAAATCATTTTATGACCAGATCAAGACAATAAAAAATAGTCTCATTATTCTCAGCTATATTCATGAACTTGATACCGGCTCATTTAAAACCGTTATGAAACGATTTAAAAATTACGAATTTGAATTCACCAAGCCTCTGTACTCAGCAACGCTCAAAGAACAAAACTATAATCTTTGGAAAAATCATATAGATTTCCTTGGCTGCCTGGTTTATATCGAACTCTGGGCACAAAAAAACTACCAGCACAAACTCAGCAAGGCAGTTAACGAGTATAAAATGATTTCGTCAAATTACTCAAAGATACTAATGAAATATTCATCTGTATATCAGGTGATTGTGAATGAACTTAGTGCTTCCAAACTGTAAAGATAAGCCAGCGATGGAAATCATAGCACTGTCTCTGCCCTTAACATGCTTATATTGAGTGCTTGTCTTACAAAATAAAATTGAAATTATCCTATGATTGTGATACATTAAACATAAAGGCATCTGCTGTAACAGATGCCTCTTAGGAGCCCCACTCCAAAAGGCAGAGTTTCCAAACCGAGCATGTTTCTCTTAATTAAGAGACGCCCGTCCTGGTGTCAACAGGGCGGGCATTTTTATTTGCGCTTGTTTCTCTTATCGAGAAAGGCAAGCGACGCCATAACCAAGCTACCAAAGGCCATCAGCAAAGCTAGTATTCCAATGAAAATCGAATTTTATTGTGTCAGGCACCTCTTATCTCAATGCAACTGAATATCCTTCTTTTTGGCAGATGGACAGCATCTGTCTTTTTGGCATACCTGTTTTTGGCTTTTTGAGTTCAAAATATCGGATATTTGACAACAACTGAGCTATCGAACAAAACTTCGAACAACTGGCTTAATGGCATTGCCTCTTGTTCCAAGACTAGGAAATCAGATAGCAGATAATGAAAAATAATTGATTGAAAAAGGACATAATTGTGGTATAATTAGACCATATAGACGAGGAGGTGTTTATTATGCCACAAATAATCCCAATTAAAGATTTGAAAAATACATCAGAGATTTCTGATATGTGCCACAAGACAGAGGAGCCGATTTATGTAACAAAAAATGGTTATGGTGATATGGTTATCATGAGCATGGAGATTTATGAGTCAACAATGAAACAAATCGCTATGTACAGAGATATTGAGATATCTGAAAAGCAGATAGAGACAGGACAGGTAAAGGATGCCAGAACAGCACTGAAAGAAACGAGGGCAAAATATGGCTTATAAATTGAACGTTACTGAGCATGCCGATGAATTGCTTGATAATCTTGTATATCATCTGGTTAATCGCTTAAAGAATAAACAGGCAGCCAAACATCTGCTGGATAGCATAGATATTGTATATGACAGGTTGGAAAATAACCCATATCAGTATCCGGAGTGCAGGGACACATATCTTGCCAAGAAAGGATATCGTGAGGCAGTAGTGCCACAGATGAATTATATTGTCATATTTGATGTGAGAGTGGATGTTGTGAATGTAGTTGGTATATTCCACCAGTTAAAGAATTATCAGAGCAAATTATAATATGTTTTGGGGTAGACAAGAGTCAGTCGAAAGGCTGGCTCTAATTTTTTGCACTTTTCTGCAGACAGGCGAATATAAAAATTTTATTGTGTCAGGCACCCCTTGTTTTTTGGGCTTTTTGAGTTTAAAATATCGGATATTTGGCAACAACTGGGTTATCGAACAAAACTTCGAACAACCGGCTTAATGGCATTGCCAATGGACGTTGGAATATTGAGCGCTTACAAAATAGAGGTGCACTAGGCACCTCTATCCTAAACCTCTTGCAAAATCCGCAAGGCTGGTTTATAATCAGATTAGAAACCGAAGGATTTTGGTGTGTCCAACGGTTGCACAATCGGAAACAAATAATCAGTTTAAAAATCAAACGGATTAAAGGTTATCCCCTATTGGCGTAGAGGATAGCCTTTCCGTTTATTTGCGGTTATGTTTATTGTCTATGTATGTCAAGGCTGCAAATACAACCAGTAAAAGTGTAAGCACTTCTAAAGTATTCATACCGACCTCCTTTCTGTTTCCAGAAAGGACAACCACAAGACTATCCCTACTGCTCTAATCTGACTGAAGAATATTATATCACGTGGTGTCAGATTTTACCGGTACCGACTTCCATTCTATCCTGCTTCCCAAATCACATGATCCACTACTGCACAACTAACATCAAACAACGTCTACGTCATCATTAAACGCAAGTGTCAAGTAAATCTATTCGCCCTCAATACTCTTTTTCTTCTGTAGAAGATTCTAAAAAGCAAGATCGCATTCGTATATACGTATTTATTATTTTATAAAAATTTTATTGTGTCAGGCACTCCTTGCATCAATGTGCAGGACTTTCACCCGTTAGAGCGCGCCCCTGGCGCGCAAACAAAAATATCTACTGTTGGTATCTAATATGTGAAAATTATTTTGTTTTCACATAAGCCAATGGGGGCTTATTTTCTCCTTCAAAGTAAACCATATCAATCTCGCACCCTGAAAGTTTCTGCACAAACTGACTGAACTTCTTATATTTTCCATAGTTACGTTCATCAAAATCAGGATATTCCTTTGTTAATAATCTACCTAATTCCGAAAGCAGCATCCTCCCATTTTCATCTGAATGTTCATCTAAAATTGACAAAATGCATTTCTTTATTTCCCCGATTTCTGTGATAGGGGCTACATCACTAATGTCATTAGAAGTTTCATCTTCTGTTGTCTCCAAAACTTCTTTTTGTTCTTCTGTAGACAACGTATTTTTAAATAGCACGTCCAAAGTTTTGAATTCTTCACATGCCTTTACAAAAGCTGAAGGAGTTTTTGCCTCTCCCATTCCTATTACTGTTTTTCCTGCTTCTCTTAATCTCATCGCTAATCGAGTAAAATCACTATCAGATGATACAAGTATAAACCCATCAATAACATTTGAATATAAAATATCCATAGCATCAATTATCATTGCAGAGTCAGATGAATTTTTTCCTGTGGTATAACTATACTGTTGAATCGGTACAATAGAATAATCCAATAAATTATCTTTCCATGTTTTTTTGCTATTATCCGTCCAATCACCATAAATTCTTCTAATGGTAACATTTCCATATCTTTTTGCCTCTGCAAGCATCACCATCAAATACTTAGGTGAAATATTATCGGCATCTATTAAAAGTGCAAATTTTCTCTCGTTATCCATAGTTTTCCCCTTTCGTAAATTGATAGGGAAATTGTAACACTACAACCGTCGATATTCAACTGTCAATGTGCAAATAGTGACACAGAGAATCGAACTCTGTCAGTCTATAAAAATGTTATTGTGTCAGGCATCTCCTGTTCCAATGCCTTTTAGCTTCTCTAGCTTAACAAGCACTTTTTTCAAAATTATTATAACACTGACAACACACAGCTTTTCGTATTTTGTTCTATTTGGGGGCTGGCACTTATTTAACATTTATGTAACATATTTTATGTTTCTTTTTGCATTTTTCTATTGACATACAATAAAAAATGTGCGGTCACCTTGTTGTCCATTGGGACAACAAGGTGACCCCTTAGTTTATAAAGGGAATTGATTCCACCACGAATCATTCTATCCCAAAACCCTGCAAAACTAAGGAGGCACATTTTTATTATGAACCATTATCCGTCAAATGTAAAAGAAAAATTGAATTCTATCATCTTATCCATGGCTGAACATCACTGGCTCTTTTCCAAAAATCCTGGCCACGATTTTACACGCCAGCATCTTGGGAAACTATCTTTTTATGATACCATGCGTCTGATCATAAGCATGGGGAAAGGCAGCACGAATGATGAGATCATGGATTACTTTGACCTGGACCCTGACCTTATCCCTTCACAGTCTGCTTTCTGCCAGCGCCGCAGACAGATTTCCCTCTCTGCCTTTGAATACCTTTTTTCGGAATTCTCTTCTTCTTTTCCATCCACTACGGACAAATTCAAAGACCATTGTATTCTCGCCTGCGATGGGTGCCACGTTGTCTATGCTACCAATTCTGATATTATCGGGGACTATAATAAGCCCCGGCTTATCGACTATAAAGGTTACAACCACATGCACTTAAATGGTTTTGTTGATGTTATCAGCAAAGCCTTCCTTGATGTCGTCATACAGCCCGGACAACAGCCGGATGAGTGTGAAGCGCTCCACTCCATGCTGGATCATTTCACACCCGATGACCCGCAAAAATATATTATAACTGCAGACCGCGGTTACGAATCCTATGATCTCCTGTTCCACTGTGAGTTCAAAAACCTGGGTTACGTTTTCCGTGTAAAATCACCATCTTCCCCAAAAAGCATTCTTTCTTATTATGCATCTGAGCTTCCGGATGATCTTGAAGAATTTGATGTTACGATAAAGCGCTTTTTTACGGATAAAGCCACAAATATTATGAAAAGCCAGTCAGATGTTTACCGCTACATCAATCCCAGTAAAAATACCCCTCATTTTTATGAGCTTCTCAGGAAAAACCACAGTCATCTTTATTTCCTGCAGTTTCGCGTTGTTAAGATCAAAACAGCCGGAATTTCTAAAACAGGAAATCTATTCCCGCCTGATTCTGTACAATTTCGGCATTTTTATCGCAAACGAAGCGGCAGAAGAAAACCGGAAAAAGAAACGGGATGGCAGCAACAAGTATCTCTATGAACTTGACTTTTCTTCAGCATTAAAAACAGCCAGAAAGTTCTTCATGCGCAGGGATTCCGGCAGGCACATCGATATTATCCGGCTGATGATGAAATATGTCCACGCAGTGAAAGACAGGTTCCGGCAGTTTCAACGGCCTCTCCGTGGAATCAGCGCAATTCATTTTGGATATCGGTAAGTTCTGCAACTGAATATCCTTCTTTTTGGCAGATGGACAGCATCTGTCTTTTTGGCATACCTGTTTTTGGCTTTTTGAGTTCAAAATATCGGATATTTGACAACAACTGAGCTATCGAACAAAACTTCGAACAACTGGCTTAATGGCATTGCCCCTTGTTTCATAGTACCAAAGACATCTTCATTAAGTAATGTCATGACATTTGTTATTATTGTTTTAACTTCATCTTCTGTAAATCTACTCATATTTTTTTCCCATCCCTTTATATTAACCATTAATCTTGTTATCAACAAATATCATACCAATAAAAATCTGTATCTTCATTACAAATCTTCTTCACAAATAATTTCAAATAACAATTAATCATAAAAAGAAATGTCTCACAGAAAACAACAAATATAATTGTATGTAAGATTCCATCCCACTTACACCAAGACATAATCAATGATGCAATTATTGACTCTACAGAAATAATAACTATTTCAATAAAATCACTTAAAAGTTCAAACGAAAACCAGCACTTATATGCAATCCAAGCTACTAATATTGTTAATAACGCAAATCCAATATTATAAGGGAAAGGTTGAAAAGATAATGTAGTAATCATTGTTCCATTTACAATTAATAATAGACTTTCTGTTGTTCCATCATCACATTTTTCTGCAACAACCACAAATAAATAAACTAAAGTTAATATTAATGTAGAAATACCAATGTTGCTATCTTGTTGATTCGAATATAATAAACTCCACATTATAGTTAACCCCATTACATAAACAATAGTTGTCAGCACTTTTCTTCTTCGTAATTCCGGAATTACTATTTTAGTCTTATATAAATCACATCTAAAAAAGAACCCAAGAATAATACCTCCACCTAACAACCAATACTTCGAAAGAAAATCTATAAACAAATTAACAATTTCTGCAATCATTTGATCTATAATCTGCATAATGTCACCTCTATAGATATTATAAACCATCTTATCTATTTTAACTATATTAATTCTGATATTCATATGCATTCATATGCATCCTCAAACCTTACAGCACCATTAATTCTTTTCACTTCATCCATACACTTTACCTGTAGCTTCTTTAGTTCCTCTTCATTCACTCCATGACTATATGCAATCACATGAGACAATTTGGATATTTCCACAGCCAGCCTATACATCGCACGAGCCATTCGGTTCTCGCTGTCTTTCACTGTGAAATGCATCACTGAGGAAATAGTGGAAAGCATATAGTTTTCGATTTTCTCTGATGTCAGATAACCGATATAAAACTTCAATGCATGATTCATAAATTCATTTCTTGATTTCACATCTGCCTACTCTAACAAGCCATCCGTCTGTTCCAGTAAGTCTTCCTCAATATAAAATCCCTTCCTTACTTTTCCCTTGTCCTCCATCATTGCTACCTCCCACAAAAATAAAAGCAGCAAATCTTTTCGGATTTACATAATACTCTCGCTCATATTCTTTATCAAGTGGTTTTCACGCAAATGACAATTCGCGTTTTAATTTTTCAAAAGCATAACATGGCAAAAAATATATAACAAACAAGCCGGCGCACCAGCGCCGGCTCCCCTTACCATCTCACTATTCCATTCTACTCCACCGCAAGCCCCTCTTCCCGGATCACCTGCACCATCTCATCCACATACTTCGCACACAACTCATCACTCTGTGCCTCAACCATCACACGGATCACCGGCTCCGTACCGCTCTCACGCAGAAGGATTCTTCCATCCTCACCCAAAGCAGCGCTGATCCGCTCCTTATCCGCCTGCACACGCGCATTGCCGGTAACCGCAGCCTTGTCCTCAACCTTCACATTCTTCAAAAGCTGTGGGTACATCTGCATCCCCCTGCACAGCGTGCCGAGGCTCTGCTTCTTCTCCAGAATCACCTCCATCAGCATCAATGCCGTAAGGATTCCATCTCCGGTCGTCGCATGCTTACTGAAAATGATATGTCCGGACTGCTCTCCGCCGAGCACATATCCGTTGGCAACCATCGCCTCATTGACATACTTATCGCCAACCGTGGTCACACATACCTCGATGCCCTCCCGCTTCATCGCTTTGAACAATCCCATGTTGGACATGATCGTGGCAACCACCGTATTATTCTGCAGACGGCCACATTCCTTCAGATACTTCCCACAGACATACAGGATATAATCCCCGTGCACTTCCATACCGTTCTCATCCACGGCAATACACCGATCCGCATCTCCATCAAACGCAAATCCGCAATCCAGATTCTTCTCCCTGACAAGTCTCTGCAGATTCTCGATATGTGTCGATCCACATCCCATATTGATGTTGGTACCATCCGGCTCATTGCCAACCACATATGTTTTAGCGCCAAGCGCATCAAACACACTCTTTGCAATATTAAACGTACTTCCGTTGGAACAATCCAGCCCCACGCGCATCCCATCGTAAGATCTGGTAGCCAGAGAAATCAGATAGCCGATGTAACGGTTCCGTCCGATCGCATAGTCCCGCGCCACACCAACCTTGTCACGCAATGAAAAAGGCAGTTCTCCCATCTCCCCATCTATGTATTTCTCCAGTGCAGCTTCCACCTCTGCCGAAATCTTGTGTCCGTTTCCATCCATGACCTTGATTCCATTGTCATAATATGGATTGTGACTGGCAGAAACCATAATGCCGCAGTCGAAATTTTCTGTACGGACTACATATGCCACACTTGGCGTAGTGGTAACATGCAGCAAGAATGCATCTGCTCCGGATGCCGTAATACCGGCAACCAACGCATACTCAAACATATAGCTGCTGCGACGCGTGTCCTTTCCGATAATGATCCGTCCCCTGTGATTCTGGTTGTAATACCAGCCCAGATAACGTCCAATTTTATATGCATGATCCGCAGTTAATACTTTGTTGGCTTCACCGCGAAAGCCGTCTGTTCCGAAATATTTTCCCATTGTTATTCTCTTTTCTCGCATATCCTATCGTGTAAAACCAAATTCTGCAAACACTGTTCACACTTTGTCTGTTTTTTATTCACTATTTGCAAAGGGGGGCTGCCCACTTTTACACAATGTTAAACGTACTTCCGTTGGAACAGTCCAACCCCATACGAGAATCCCATCGTAAGATCTGGTAGCCAGAGAAATCACGAACTACATATGCCACACTTGGCGTAGTGGTAATATGTAGCAAAAATGCATCTGCTCCGGATGCCGTAATATTGGCAAACAGTACCCCATTAAAAAAGTTTATATTTTTTTAATGGGGTCAGACCTCAATGTGCAACATATTTTTTATATAATGCTTGACCCTTAATAATTTTATATAATCTTTCATATAATTCTTCTTATCCTTTTGTAAATCCTTTCAAAGATTATTATTTTATTTTAAACACAAAACACTTATTAACTAAATATGTTAATAAGATTACTAAGACACTTACAATTATTTTACTCATATAAACTTTTACATGTGCTATCTCTACAAATACCCATAACAAACCACTATCAATGCTTATTGATAATATTCGAACAACAAAATATTTTATTATCTGTATTGTTTCATCATTATACGTATTTTTTTCTGATGTTTCAAACACAAATTTTTTATTAAAAATATATGAAATTACAATTGCAATACCATATGAGATTACATTTCCCAATATATAATTCATATGTAATCTTAAAAAAATGAAAAAAATCAACAAATTTATTGCCGTTGTCACACAACCCCAAAAACCATATCTGAATAAATTAATAATTTTTTTAATCAATGATGTCGATTTTTTTCTTGTATTCCAAGCATAAATTTTTTCATTTTCTACAATATAAGCATTTTCAGAAATTTTTGCCAATGGTTCATCGGATAACGAATCGGAATAAAAATTTTCAATTTGATGGTTTGGAAATTTTTCGCAAAATCGCCTTAACTTTTCCTCTCCATAACAATTTTCTCCATAGTACTTTCCACATTTTTTGTCTACTTTCGATGCAATCACCGTATGAATTTTCAAATATTCAGCCTCTTTTTCAACTAAAAAAGCTGGAGAAGCTGAAATTATAACATCGTCATTCTTTCTTATCTCCAAATACCAATTACATATATTATCTTTTTCCAACTGCCAAAATTCAGTAACATAATCATCAATATTGTCGATATAATTTAAAAAGCAAAAAAATTTTTCTTTAAATTTTGTTTTGGAATATATATTTGCTAAATACAATCCTGCTGCAAATAATTGTTGAAATATGCATAAAACTAAAATAGGTTTTTTTTTCAAACAAAACAAATAAAAATTTAATGTAGAATCCCCATCATATATTGTTTTATCAAAATCAAATACATTCACGAATTTTACACACTTCCTCGTATTATATAGTAGTAGTTTTTAGAGACCCTCTCCAAGGTCTTTTTAACTATTAATCATAGCCTTTTCTTTACCTCTTCTGCAAGTTCGACTATGATATATAGGATGAAGTATATTCTTTGGAAAACAACTATCACGTGACCTATAGCATCATTCCAGAGGAAAAGTTTCGACATCCATACCAATGCTCAAACACATCAGCAAAGATTTGGATTCGTTTATAAAATTGTGTATTTTTTCAACTTTACTCATTTATAATAACTAATCTATATCTCACTTTATTTTTTTATTGCCACTTTGTATTTTATTACATTTTTTATATCTAAATAAATATTTGATATTGCGCATGACAATAATACTGTTATTCCTGCTGCACACATATGTCTTATAAATTCTGAAGAAAATTCTATTGTATCAAATATATATTGTACAAACTGTCCTGCAAAATTCATAATCAATGCATGTATACCCATAATATATAAACTCATTTTTCCTATGCGGTTTAAAAATTTTACATTTATATTTCTTGCAATAATATATATTCCCATAATCGATAAAAAAGACTCTACGTAATACCAATAGGTATTAATTTGAGCAACATTTCCCCCCCATGTCAAGGTCATATGCCATCCTATCATAATTAAAACAATTCCATATAAAATACTACCAGTTTTTTCCTTCAATATTTTATATGTATAAAATCCAATTGTCATATAAACCAACGCAACTGGTAATACATTTATATGCCAAATTGGTCTTCCTGGAAATATTTCTTGAAATTTCAATGTACCAAGTGCAATTATAATACCATTTATAGCAACAAAGTATGTAGGTAAAAATTTTAGTTCTAAATAAAATAAAATTTCCGCAATAAATAACAAATGCAAAAACCATAACGGAAAATTTCCTGTGATTTCAAGCCAATGTCCACCCAATATTAATCCTTTAACATAATCAAACCATTCAAAATTTAAATTATATTTTTTTATAATGATATACTGATTCAATACAGAAACTACCCAAAATCCTATTAATGGGAATATAATTGACTTTATTCTTTTTTTCAAAAAAATTTTTGTTTCTGGCAAAGGTTTCAATGCCATAGTATACCCAGCAATCCAAAAAAACAACCCCATGTGAAAAGAATATATCCAACCTGAAAAGCTATTTCCAGTATGACCAATCACTACTAGAATAATGCCTATTCCTTTCATAACATCTATATATTCCTTTCTAACATCTATATATTTCTTCATAATTTGTCTTGTATGATAATTAGAAAGTTAATTATCACACGTCTCCTTTCTCTTACTACAAACTTGGCCAAAAATTTCCTAAAAATGATTGCGCGTAAAATGCAAAAAACTTTCCAGACATATGCAATTCTTCCAAAATTCGGATAAACATCAAAACTATCTTGACAATCGTTCTTTCTCCCTTTACGGCCAATATTTTATTGCAGTGAAACTCATTCCATTCTTTTTCGTTACTATATAAATAAGAAAATGCCTTATTATATTCTAATGTCATATTTTCCTTCTGTACATCTCTTCCGCTCTGCAATAAATACCACACAAAATATTTAAATTTGAAATACATCAACTTTTGAGAGCAATTTAAATATTTTTTATCTAAATACTTAAAATATTCTTTAGCTTTTTTCACCGTTGCCAAAGGAAATCCCCTTAATTCTGTATGCGATGTTGATTGGAGATTTTCTCTCCATGAATATCCTATATAATGACATAGAGAAACTTTAGGATTTGCTAAATATAAGTCGGTTGTGAACAAAATATCTTCACCAAACGGCACATTTCGAAAAGTTAATTCTTTCCTTTCTAAAAAAATCTTTTTTATAAAGTTTTGCCCAAGGTGCAACGCTTTGTATCAATGTCTTTTTCTCATTTTTAAACTTTCTTTTGTATAATATTTTTCCCTCATTATTAAACTTTTGGAAATCACAAATTATCAAATCACTATTCTGCTCATTTTCTGCAATATACATCATTTTTGCAATAGCATCTTTTTCCAACACATCATCACAATCAACAAAGCAAATATATTCTCCTGTGGCTTTCGATAAACCAAATTTCCTACTTCCATCATTAAATATATACGAAAAGATAACTGCTATAATATATGAAACAATATTGGAACACACATATTGCATTTTGAAGAAAATAAACATATAAAACAATGCTAAATTTATAGCCGTCGATATTCCTCCCCAAAATCCATATTTTATTAATTCAATTAACTTCTCTTTCCTCATTTGGTCTGCCCCAATAATACTTTTGTATACTTTTCTTCCCATAACTTATTACTATAATTTTTTTCTATTTCTTCTATAGTTCTTGAATATTTTTCCTTATTGTCTAATACCTGTTTTATGCATTCCGCCAGATCTTTATAATCATTTCTTTTCGAAATTAATCCGCCTCCCGTTGTCTGAACAATAGTTCTCACCCCGTATAAATCTGATGCAACAACAGGTGCTCCACAACGCATAGCCTCTATCTGCACCATTCCATATGCCTCTAAAGAATTTATGCTTGGCAAAACAAACACATCCAAACTCGAAAAGAACTCTTCCATATTTTTTTCCGGCAATTTTCCTAAGAACTTTACATCTTCTATATGATTTTTTTCTATATACTCTTTAAGTGATGGATATATACTTCCACCTGCTACAGATTTATAGTCCCCAGCAATCTGCAATTCTACTTCTGATCTTTCTTTTTTTATGATTTCGTATGCTTTGAGTAAAACATCTATTCCTTTTTCCTCTACAATTCTTCCACAAAAACCTATAATCTTTTTATCGGATTTTTGTACTTGTTGAGGAAAATACTCTTTTACTGGTGCTGTAATCCCAATCAATTTGTCTTTATACTTTCCTGCTACTCTGGAGTGCTGTGCATAATCTACACTCGTAACGGTTATCGATCTTGATCTTTTCAAACAAATTTTATGCAATAAATCCATAACATTAACAATAAAATTATTGACAAATGATTTTGGTAAATTCACATCACAGTGGTACATTGTTACAATTTTTTCTTTAGGAATAAGAAGTGAAATTAATCCTGATTCTAACATTGGACAATGCAAATTCACAACATCAGCCTGTTTAGCTAATTTTCTAGCAAGTGTAATATATTGCAAACTTACTGTTCCTTTGCTAATTTTGAATAAAACTTTAGCTCTGTATACATGTACTCCATTGATTTCTTCATATTCCTTAAGATTAGCATGATTTGAAGTCAATACTATAACCTCATGTCCTTCCTTTGCAAGCATTTCTGCTGCTAATCTCGCATACTCTGTCACACCACTAATATACGGAATATAATAATTTAATATAATTAATATTTTCTTTTTCATTGAATCCATCTTTCTTTTAAGTAAAATTATTATATATGCCAATCACATCCATTGTATTATGTTATTCTTTTTTACAATATAAGCTTTTTGAGCGATACATGCCATTGGTTTATCTGAATACGAATCGGTATAGAACTTTTCTATGTCGACATTTCCAAATATATTTTGAAATCTTATCCGTTTTTCCTCTCCATAACAATTCTCCCCCATAAATTTTCCGGTTTTTTCTTCAACTTTTGACGCAATTAAATATTTTATTTCTAATTCATCGCATATTTCTTTTAACAAATATTCTGGTGATGCCGATATTATTACATCATCAGGTTTCCTTTGCTCTATATACCACTTTTTTATCTTTTTCTTTTTTCTTTTCCAAAATATACGAACTTCTTTTTTTACATCTGGTATTTCTCTCAAAAAAGAAAAAAAATCTTCTTTAAACTGCGTTTTATTTATACTCTTCATTTTATATTTCAGCATACCCAATATCTGTTTTGGAAAATATTTTAAAATTTGAGGATATTTTTTCAAACAAAATAAATAAAAATCTATCGTGCTATCTCCCTCATATATTGTTTTGTCAAAATCATATACATTCATTCTGTTTTTCCACTCACTTCTAAAAATACATCATCGCAAAAATACAAATTGCATATAATATAGTAATAACAATAAGGATTTTATCCTGTAATAAAACGTTTACAGGATCTCCGTCTGAATCACCTTCAATATCCATACTATATTTCATCAATATAATAATTAAAGTAGGAACCGTCCAAATCATTTTAGAATCTGTAAATTCCAATGTCCACATCGCATAAAAAACAATAATAAGTGAAAAACATACATACATGTTTTTGTCCAAAAAAGTTTCAGTATAATATTTTAACACTTCACGAGTATTTTTTTGCTGGGTTAATTCATTTCTCCTTTTACCTAATCCCATAAAAAGAGCTCCTGAGACAACAACTAAATAAAGCCATTTAGAAATCGGAATGTCAACCACAGCCCCTCCGTATATAATTCTCATTACAAACCCCGATGCTAAAATCACAATGTCTATAATTGGCTTATTTTTCAGCTTTATACTATATGCAATATTAATCACAAGATACAATAAAATAATAAATAAACTTATGCCATTTAAACATAAGAGAGATAATAACGTACTTCCCACAAAACAACTTATAAATAATCCTATCCCCTGCTTTACAGAAATGCTTCCACTAGCAATTGGTCTCATCTTTTTTTTCGGATGCAATCGGTCTTTTTCTCTGTCCTGAATATCATTTAAAATATATACAGCAGATGAAATCAAACAAAAACATACAAACCCAATAAATGCTTTTTCCAATAAATTTCTATCAAAAATCTTTCCTGCAAAAAATAATGGAATAAATATCAATAAATTTTTTATATAATGCTTCACTCTTAAAAGTTTTACAACATCTCTCATTTGTATCATTTAAATATTTCCTTAATCGGTTATATTTTCCTTTCGTTAATTTTTATTTTTTGTTGTTCTCTCCAATAAGTTAATGTCTCATCTATAGTTTTCTTTATAGGTATTTGTGGCATCCATCCTGTATTTTCCTTTAACTTTCTTGTATCCGCTTCTATTAATCTTTTGAATGCCCCCAGTCACGCTTAGCATCCAAATTTCCTAGCTCAACATGATCTTGAATTCCTTGTTTAATTCGGGCTACTGAATAAGTAATTTTTCTAGTTACAAACTCTTTACCGCGTCTCTCAGATTCATGATTAAACAAAATCCCGGCACACGCATACAGCCCAAAATTCTCTCCATAATTCTTTGTAATCCAATGCCCATATAACTTTGCACCCCCGTATGGACTTCTTGGATAAAACGGAGTTTTTTCTGTCTGAGGAATTTCCTGAACTTTTCCAAACATTTCGGATGTAGATGCCTGATAAAAACGTGCTTCTGGTTTTACCATCCGAATTGCTTCCAGCATATTAGTTACACCTAAAGCATCAATCTCTGCCGTTCCAATCAGGGTGTCCCAAGAAGTAGTAACAAAAGACTGAGCTGCGAGATTATAAACTTCATCTGCCTGCGAAATTTGCATTGCTTTTACCAAAGATACCAAATCAGTCATATCCGCATAAAGGAAATGAATTTTTTCTTTAATATGATCTACATTTCCATAATCTACAACGCTCTTGCGACGCATAATACCATATACTTCATATCCCTTTTCTAACAAAAGCTCTGCTAAATATGATCCATCCTGCCCTGTAATTCCTTTATTAAAGCATTCTTCATTTTTCTTCTCTCCTTTTTAAATATATTCGTCTCTGTTACAAATTTTTAAATTTTCCAATATTTTCTTAATGTTTCCTACACTATTTTTATCACAAATCAGTGTAGCATCTTGTGTATCTACAACAATAAGATCTTCTATCCCGACTGTCGCAATAAGTTTCTTTTCTCCCTGTATAATACAGTTTTTACTATCAACAGTTATAATATTTCCTTGAACAATATTGCCATCTTCATTTGATTTCTTAATTCGTCCTACAGCTAACCATGAACCAACATCATCCCATCCAAATGTTCCTGGCAAAATATAAATATTTTCCGCTTTCTCCATTATACCATAATCAATAGATTCCGCTGCAAATTCTGAAAATACAGACTCCAAAACCATGTCCTGCTGTTCTGTTCCGATTGTTTTTTGTATTTCAAGCAGTCCTTCATATGTATCTGGCAAAAACCGCTTCATATTTTTTAAAATTGTAGAAACCTTCCATACGAACATTCCGCTATTCCATAGGTACTCTTCTGTTTCTAAATATTCTTTTGCAACTTCTAAACTCGGTTTTTCAACAAAACGTTCTGCGGCAAACGCATTTCCTTCCGACACATCCGGATTAAATTTAATATATCCATATCCGGTCTCAGGGTAATCAGGTGTTATACCTATTGTCACAAGATTTTCGCCTTTTTCTGCAATTTTGCACGCATCTTTCAATGCATTAATAAACATTTTATTATACTTGATCAAATGATCTGATGGCAATACAATCATCAATGCATCTTCATACCTTTTTTTAATATGAACCGCTCCCAGACCAATACATGGTGCTGTATTTCTTCTAACAGGTTCACATAAAATATTTTCTTCTGGAATCTCAGGTAATTGCTGTAAAACCAGATCTTTATAATCACTATTTGTCGAGATATAAACATCTTCTATATCCACTAATGGGCGAATACGTTCTACCGTTAGCTGAATCATCGTTTTTCCATCATCTGTCAAAGACAGAAATTGTTTTGGTAAATTCTTCCTACTTTTTG
>OGOS01000543.1_pt1 | contig 30393 bp, 10 predicted proteins | sample 1552701 | NCBI WGS metagenome assembly OGOS01 (sample SAMEA2580128, study PRJEB22360) | human gut metagenome | biome: human gut; feature: human-associated habitat; material: faeces | place: Denmark | collected 2008/2010
ACATTCGAAGACAAATAGCTGTAGGAAAAATTAGAGTTAAAAGTATTAAGCCAAAATTCTTTTGACTTTTTAAATTTCGGACTATTTACATATAATTCTTCAGAAACAATATAGTTAACATAGGATTCAAAATTAATCCCTTCAGTAGGTGATAGATTATTCAATAAATTTTGATAAATTGTCATTATTCTAGTAATTATTAAGCTAGTAGCCCATGCATCACAAATAATATGATGAAAGCGCCCAATAACACCCCCAGTGTTATCTGGAAGTTTAAATATAGTAAAATCGAATAAGTCGTCTTCAAAGATATTAAAAGGGGTTTTGGCAATAGTATTTTGTAAATTTTCTAATTCTTCTTTGCAAGATACATTTATTAAGCGAATTCCCTTATTTTTAGGTGTTGTCAAAACTTGTGTTAATTCGCCATTTTCGTATGATAGATGCATTCCAAAGATATCAGTATTTTTAATTAATATTTCTATAGCGTCGTTAAATAAATGAAAGTTTACAGTTTCATTTATTTTTATAAATCCAGTTATGACATTTATACTTGTGCCTTTATAAAATTGTTCTACACTCCAAAGTGATAATTGTGGAAAAGTTAATTGATATTTTTCCATAAAGTAATCCCCCCATAATAAGTAAATTAATATAAGGCTATTATATATATATATTGCTAGAAATTTCAATAGAAATTTAAAAATACATGATTAAAAAAAATTTCTTTTGGAAAACATAAAGGTATAAGAAAAGTTTTCCAAAGGAGGTTTTTTTATGCAAAAATATAGAAGAGTAAAAAGAAATAAAAAAAATGCGGGAAAAAATGTTTTTATAGTATTCATAATAATATTAACTGTAGTTTTAATTGCATCACTTATACGATTATATATTAGAACAGATGTGGGAAAAATAAATGAGGACTTAAAAGTGGAAAGAACAACTCAAACTGTACAAAATGTTACAAGTCAAGATACAACGATAGAAGATATAATAGAAGAGGTTAACCATAGTGTTGTTGGCATTTCGAAAATTAAAGAAATAGGAAGTTCTATATTTACACAAGATGGAATAGAAAAACTAGGCCTAGGAACAGGCGTTATTGTATCATCAAATGGCTATATTATAACAAATAAACATGTTTCTGGAGATAGATATAGTAGTTGCTATGTTACATTAGAGAATGGAAACACATATGATGCTAATGTTGTTTGGGCAGATGCAACTTTAGATTTAAGTATAGTAAAAATAAAATTAGAAGGGTTACAAGCAGTAAAACTGGGAGACTCAACTAGTGTAAAAGCAGGGCAAACAGTATATGCAATAGGAAATCCAATAGGTTATGAATTTGAGAGAACTGTAACATCAGGTATAATAAGTGCAAAAGCAAGAACACTAAAATTTACAGAAAACAATGAAGAAGTCTTAATGACAGATTTAATCCAAACAGATGCTACAATAAACCCAGGAAATAGTGGTGGACCATTAATAAATACAGCTGGTGAAGTTATAGGAATAAATTCGCTAAAAATTGATACTGCAGAGGGAATTGGATTTGCAGTACCAATAAATGTAGTTAAACCAATAATAGAAAAATATAGTACTACAGGTAATTTTGAAGAACCTTCCATTGGAATCTCTGGATATGACAAAAACATTATTCCATATATAGATAAAACTTTTAAATTAGATAGTGGTGTTTATATAGAAGCAGTAACTACCAATAGTCCAGCAGCAAGTTGTGGTTTAGTAAAAGGTGATATAATATTAAAAATAGATGATAGATTAATATATACTATGAATGATATAAAAGAATATATTTATACTAAAAATCCAGGAGAAAGTATAAGAATAGAGTATAGAAGAGGGAATAATACTAATACGGTAAATTTAACCTTAGGTAAAAGATAATAAGACATATTGTCGAAAGATGACGAATAATATCGATAATTTATTCTTGTAAAAATTTAATAAATATGTTTTAATATTAACGTAAAAACTCTGGAAAGGAGACTAATTAATTGTGAATAAAAAATTACAAGCTTTAAAAAATTATATCGAAAACAATACAAAAGAAACAATTAATTTAATAAACCAAAAATTAAGAGAAGATATAAAATCTTTAACAAATATTGAATTAATAGAAGATAACAAAGTTTTTAAAGGAATAAAACTTGTGACCGATAAAGATACAATATTTATTACGATTTGTAACAAAAAGGATGCTAACAATTTGGCATACAAATATTGGGCATATTTTTGCATATTAAATAGAGAAGAAAAAAATATTAGCCTATTAGATGAGATAGATATGAACTCATATAATATGGCAGAACATCACGATATAATGGAAATATCTAACGAGGATAAAAAAATAAATATAAAACTTCATTATATAGTTACAGAAGATTTGTTAAAAAAAGAGCTAATAACTCAAGATGAATTATTAGTCCTTATAGTGTAATAAAATTCTTAATTTCAGTTTTAGATATCAGTTTAAAAATAAAGCTAAATAAAATATATGCACTGCTGTAGATTAATATGTTAATTAGTAAAGGAATAATAGCAATCGCATTTATTTTTAAAAGATTAGTAATAACTACACTTATAAGCAAAATCATAGTGGGTTTTAATATCCATAATTTAAATTTAAATTTTATTTTAGTTGTGTTAATTAAAACCCATATGCTTAAAATACAATTTAAAATTTCACTTATAAAAATAACAATTAAATAACCAAAGGTTCCATATACCGGTAGTAAAAAAGAGATAAGTAAAATACTACTTATTAAATCTATAATATTTATAATCATAACACTAACTTGTTTATCAAGACCTTTTAATATTCCATCAACAATACTATCTAAATACATAAAAATGATTACAGGAGCTAATATTTTTATATATTTAGAAATTTCAGTATTACTATAAATTAATAAACTTAATTCCTTAGAAAAACATAAAAATATTCCAATAATAAAAAAAGAAAATATCAGTGTATATTTTAATATTTTATATATAGAATCTTGTATAGCATTATTTTCACCTCTTACATTAAAAGAAGAAAATTCGGGAATAAGCAGTCCACTAAAGGAACTTAAAAAAGTACTAGGAAATAGTATTATAGGAAAGACCATTCCATTAATCATACCATATTTAGAAAGAGCTTCACTACAGCTTAAACCAGACGCTTCTAGCTTTAATGGTATAACAACTTGTTTTAGCGTTGCAAGCCCAGATTTTATATAAGTTGCAGAGGAAATCGGAAGTGAAATCTTAAATATTCGCTTAGTTATGCCTGTGCTAGGTTGTGGTATATATATATCGTTTTTGCTACATAATTTTTTCCTATCTTTTATATATGTAATAAACATTAATATGCAGGTAATGCCTTCTGCTATAGAACTACCAAGAACAATTAAACTACATGCAGAATTAATAGATGTGTCAAATATAGTATTTAGCATGTAACTTACTAATAAAATTTTGAAAAATTGTTCTAGTATTTGTATAAAAGCGCTTTTTACTACATGGCGAACAGCAGAAAAATAACCATTTAAACATGAACAAATAGAAGCAAAAGGGAAAGAGATAGCCATTATACATATAGTTAAAGGAGAGATTTTCTCGTGTAATATGTATGTAGATATCATATTTGCAAATATACAAAATAGTAAAAAGGTTAGACTGCCAAAAAACAGACTATAAATAAGGCATTTCGTTATTACTTTTTTTATACTTCTAAAAGAATTTTTTGCGAGTTCTTCAGATACAATTCTAACACAGGCAAGGTTAATTCCCGAAAGAGCAAGTGTGATTCCAAAGGAATATGTAGACATTAATAGTTGGTATAAACCAACTGCTTCATCACCAATTTTATTAGAAATATATACGCCAAAAGAAACACCTATTAACTGCAGAAAAATAGATATAACAGTTAAAACTAGCCCATTTAAAATAAATAATTTTAATTTTCTCAAAAAAATCACCTATTCATGTATATTCATGAATAGGTGAAAATTATACATTATTATCGGCTATAAATTACTAATCTGAGATTTTTATAAATTGCGCTGTTCCTTTATCTGGGGAATATTGAGTTGCAATATACCCATTAAGAAGTTGTGAGCTAGTTTCATCACTTAAAACAGGTCTGTCTATATTACAAATAAATTCCTCACCTTTATTATTTTTTATATGTATTGTAAAGCTCATATTAAAAGTTAGCTCATCTAAAGTAATATTAGCCTTTTGTAAGATAGTTCCATTTAAAGAAAGGGTATCTGTATTTGCAATTTCATAATTTGTTACAATATCTTTGTTTATATATCCTAAAGATATTGGATTAGAACAATCTTGGTAAAAAGAAGGATTGTTATATGCACTTTCTTTATTATCTTTGTTATTAGTTATAATATTAAAATTTATTCTTCCATTTTCAGGTTCTTGTAAACCTTTATAGGTTGCAAAATAATATGGATTTTTATAACATAGTGTTTTTGTACCTTTATTAGAATTACTTGTAACTTTAATATTATCTATATATAGCTCGGCAATTGTATTTTTATCAGTTAGTTCATCAGAAGCATTTGTATTATTAATGTATATAGCTATATCTGTATATTGTCCAATATTTATATTTTGAAAATTACCATCTGAACTATTATCTGTTACAAATGCATTACTATAATATACAATTTTTTCTATAGAAAAAATTGGGTTAGTATAATTTGTATAAGTTTCATAAGAATAAGTTGCAAATTTATTGCTATAAATAATATCTCTAATCTTTAAAATATAGAAAGGAATTAAACTTATTAGTATAACTATTAATACTAATAAAATAATTAAATCCTTCTTTTTTAACAATTTCTTCATTTGAATCTCCTTTTAGAAATTTTTGAATAGTCAATCAGGAATTGGGGACGGTCCCAAAAGGGGATTGGGGGGACGGTCCTAAAATCCCTATCGAAAATATTATAAAAGGGAAAGGAACACCGTCCCTAAATCCCTATAGTTTATCATAAAAATATGTCATATATGAAAAGACTTTTGTACACCAGTTAGGGTCTGTAGAATATCTTGTATTAATTCCAGTAAGTGTTGGGCTAGAATAATATCTTCCTGTTGTAGTATCACCATCTGACAATGTCATTCCTGCAGGATTTAAATAAGCTTTAGCAAGTATTTTTGCTACAAACTCTATTCCCTCTGCATATGTATCAAATGTGTAAGCTGAATTATATGCATCATTATCATATGCACCATAACCAAATAAGTTTCTCTTGTCTAACGATATTGCAGATGTTCCCCATCCACTTTCGTGAATTGCCATGGCTACTAATAAAAGTCCATTAACATTATATTTTTGTTCTGCATTATAAAATGCTTCAGCATTACTATATATTACTTTATTCACATCTCTTGGCTCATCAGCTAATATACGTTTGTAATCATCTAGAGATAAACCACTCTTAACATTTAATGCCATATTAAAGTTTAATTTAGATACAATTCTTTGTACTTTGTTTTGTGAAACGATACCAGGAGTTGTAGATTGTGATGTTAATGAAGATGCTGGAACATATCCTTCTTGTCCATCAAAAGAAATTCTACACCAATCACCAACAACTTCTAATAAAACAACATCCATATATCTTGTGATTTTACAAATCTCAGAACCATTGTTAATTGCATCCATTAAAGAAACTGTAGAAATAACATACATTGTATCTCCTAAATGTACATTATAATTTACCAAGAAATCAGAAGTACCAACCTCAACAATTTCTTCTACAGGAGATTGTAAGATATCTATACTAGATGTAGATTCATCAATTAAATCTGAACCTTCATATGTTCTAATAATATTAACACGCTCTAAACCAGGAACCCCAGCTTGTTTAACTATTTTTTCATCTTTTGGTAAAGAATCATTTTTTATATATTTAGTAGAATAAGGAATTTCTTTGTCCCTATAAGTTTTTTCTTTTGTCTTAGTAGAATTTGTGTTATCTATAAGTATTTGACTAATATTAAATGGATTTGTGTTTTTTTCGTAAGTGCTAAAATCACCATAAGGATTCTCTGTTTTATTTTTATTAGAAATATATGTAACAATAAAAATAATTAAAGCAATTATAATTAACAAATAAACCGAAGATAAGATAATAAATTGCCTAAATTTCTTTTTATTGCTTTTCAAAGTATCGAATTTATATCTAAAAGAGCCATTAAAGTTAGACTTTTTTGGCTTTGGTTCGTGTTTGGTTTTTACTGCTTTTACTCTTTTCTCTTTCTTGCTTTTTGGAGTTTTAGCAGGTTTTCCTTTTTTAGGTTTTGAAGTCGAATTATTTGTATTTTTACTTACTTGCTTAGTCTCATTTACTTCTTTAGGTGTTTCTTTTTTTGCTTGTATACTATTGTTCCTAGCTTTTTTTAATTCCTCAAAAGCATTAGATAAATTTCTTTGATTGTTATTATCTTTTGTATTATTATCGTGCATTTTTAACCACCTTAAATTATTATAATATTTTTTTGTAGTATATCATATGAAATATAAAATTACAAATTAAATTATGACAGAAATGTAAGATTCTGTATATACAGTTTTTACTAAATAAAAATATGTAAAAATTTACTATATTTCGTTGACAAAACATGGTAAATTATGCTATGATACAAAAGGTATTTTAAACGCTAAAAGGTGGTAAAAATAATTAAAATATTTAGAAAAAAGTAATTTTAAAGAACAAGGTAGGTTGGCAAAAGATAAAAACAGGTAATTGCCAGCATGCCTTTTTGTTGCCTAAAAACGGTTATATTAATTGGAAAGAGGAATTGATTTAAAAGGATATATTAATGGAAAAATTTATAAAGCAGGAATTTGGAAATTAATATAAAATTTTAGATGCAAGAGGGACTTTTCAATGTTCATATACAATTTTTTTCAAACTGCTTATATTTTGTTTTAGAGGTGATTTAGTTGTTAAAAGAAATTAAGCATGAAAAAAGCTCAAGAAAAGACTTTGCAAAAGTTGGAGACTTTATAGAAATGCCTAACTTAATTAAGGTGCAAAGAGATTCTTACGAGTGGTTTGTCGAGGAAGGTTTAGGAGAAGTCTTAAAAGATATTTCACCAATCATCGACTATTCAGGAAATTTAGTTCTAGAGTTTTTTGATTACTACATGGAAGAGAAAACAAAATATTCTTTAGAAGAAGCTAAAGAAAGAGATGCTACATATTCTACACGTTTACATGTAAAAGTAAGATTAATAAATCGTGAAACAGGAGAAATTAAAGAGCAAGAAATCTATTTAGGAGATTTCCCTTTAATGACAGATAGTGGAACATTTATCATAAACGGTGCAGAAAGAGTTGTAGTAAGCCAATTAGTTCGTTCACCAGGATGTTATTATGACTTTACCTATGACAAAACAGGTAAAAAGTTATTTACATCAACAGTAATGCCAATAAGAGGTGCATGGATAGAATACGAAACAGACAGTAATGATGTTTTTTATGCTCGTGTAGACAGAACTAGAAAAATTCCAGTAACAACATTATTAAGAGCTTTAGGCTTAGCAACAGATGAACAAATACTTGATTTCTTTGGAAATGAAGAAAAATTAAGAGTAACATTAGAAAAAGACCCAATAAAAACTCAAGATGAAGCATTAATCGAAATCTACAAAAAATTAAGACCAGGCGAACTTCCAACAGTTGATGCTGCCAGAAACTTATTTAATGGATTATTCTTTGATGCAAGAAGATATGATTTAGCAAAAGTAGGAAGATATAAATACAATAAAAAATTAAGTTTAGCAACAAGAATTGAAGGAAAAATTGCACATACAGATATAGTAAACCCAGAAACAGGAGAAGTATTTGTAGAGGCAGGAGAAGTTATATCAAAAGATATGGCAGACGAAATCCAAAATTCTGGTATAAATGTTGTAGAAGTAAGAGTAGAAGATAAGCCAGTAAAAATAATAGGAAATGGAACAGTAAATATTCATAAGTTTGTAACAAATGTAGATATTTCAGACTTACATTTTAAAGAAATGGTAAATTATGAAGTATTAAAAAGTATCTTAGATAACACAGAGGAAAAAGATTTACATCATGCAATAGAACAAAGATATGAAGAACTAGTTCCAAAACATGTTACAACAGAAGATATCTTAGCATCTGTTAACTATCTATTAAACTTAGATCATAAATTAGGCGAAATAGATGATATAGACCATTTAGGAAATAGACGTATACGTTGTGTTGGTGAGTTATTACAAAATCAATTTAGAATTGGTCTAACAAGATTAGAAAGAGTTGTTCGTGAAAGAATGACAATTCAAGACTTAGATGTAGTAACACCACAAACATTAATAAATACAAAACCAATAACATCAGCGATAAGAGAGTTCTTTGGTAGCTCACAATTATCACAATTTATGGATCAAACCAACCCATTATCAGAACTAACACATAAAAGAAGAATTTCTGCATTAGGACCAGGAGGTCTTTCTAGAGAAAGAGCAGGTTTCGAAGTTCGTGATATTCACTATACACACTATGGTAGACTATGTCCAATAGAATCACCAGAAGGACCAAACATAGGTCTTATATCTGCACTTTCATCATTTGCACAAATAAATGAATATGGATTTATAGAAACACCATACAGAATAGTAGATCCTGAAACACATGCAGTTACAGATAAAGTGGAATACATGAGTGCAGATATAGAAGATGGTAACTATATTGCAGAGGCTGAAGAACCATTAAATGAAGATGGAACTTTTGTAAATAAGAGAGTTAAAGTTAGATATAGAAATGATATTATAGAAGTAGACAGAGAAATGGTAACAGGAATGGATGTTTCACCAAAACAATTAGTTTCTATTGGTGCAGCCATGATACCATTCTTAGAGCATGATGATGCAAAACGTGCGCTTATGGGTGCAAACATGCAACGTCAAGCAGTTCCATTAATTATGCCAGAAGCTCCAATAGTTGGTACAGGTATGGAATACAGAGCAGCAAAAGATTCTGGAATATTAATTTTAGCAGAAGATGATGGTGTAATTCAAAAAGTTACAGGTGAAGCAATTACTGTTAAATATAATAATGGAACAACGAAAACACATAGATTAAATAAATTTAAAAGAACAAATGGTGGTACATGTATTAATCAAAGACCAATTGTTGTGGCTGGGGAAAAAGTTAAAAAAGGAGATACCATAGCAGACGGACCAGCTACTAAAAATGGTGAGATGGCATTAGGAAGAAACGTACTAGTAGCATTCTCTACATGGGAAGGTTATAACTACGAAGATGCTATACTTTTAAATGAAAGATTAGTAAAAGAAGACGTATTTACATCAATTCATATAGAAGAATATGATTGCGAATGTCGTGATACAAAATTAGGACCAGAAGAAATAACAAGAGATATACCAAATGTTGGTGAAGACAGCTTAAAAGACCTAGACGAAAATGGTATTATCAGAATTGGTGCAGAAGTAAGACCAGGAGATATCTTAGTTGGTAAAGTTACACCAAAAGGTGAAACAGAACTAACAGCAGAAGAAAGATTACTTCGTGCGATCTTTGGTGAAAAAGCTCGTGAAGTTAGAGATACATCACTTAAAGTACCACATGGTGAAGCTGGAACAATCGTAGATGTAAAAATATTTACAAGAGATAATTCAGATGAATTAGGACCAGGTGTAAACCAAATAATAAGATGTTATATAGCAACAAAGAGAAAAATATCAGTTGGTGATAAAATGGCTGGACGTCATGGTAACAAAGGTACAATCTCTAGAATATTACCAGAAGAAGATATGCCATTTATGCCAGATGGTACACCAGTAGATATCCTATTAAACCCATTAGGTGTTCCTTCTCGTATGAACTTAGGTCAAGTTTTAGAGGTACACTTAGGATTAGCAGCAAAAGAATTAGGATGGAATGTTGCAACACCAGTTTTTGATGGTGCAACATCAGAAGAAATAGAAGAATTATTAGTTAAATCAGGAAATACTCCAGATGGAAAAACAATTCTTTATGATGGTAGAACAGGTGATCCATTTGCTGAACCAATCACAGTAGGAGTTATGTACATGCTTAAGTTACATCACTTAGTAGATGACAAAATACATGCTCGTTCAACAGGACCATATTCTTTAGTTACACAACAACCATTAGGAGGTAAAGCTCAATTCGGTGGACAACGTTTCGGAGAAATGGAAGTTTGGGCACTAGAAGCATATGGTGCAGCTCATACATTACAAGAAATGTTAACAGTTAAATCTGATGATGTAGTAGGAAGAGTTAAAACTTATGAAGCAATTGTTAAAGGAGAAAATGTTCCAGAACCTGGAATTCCAGAAACATTCAAAGTATTAATAAAAGAACTACAATCATTAGGATTAGATATGAGATTATATACAAAAGATAATAAAGAAATTGAACTAAAAGAAGATATCGACGAAGGTATAGACTATAACGAAGCAAAGAAGAAAGAAGATTTAGTTCTAAATGAAAGCGAAATTGAAAGTTCATATATAGAAGCTGACGATGAGGAAATCGATTTAGACAAAGAAGAAGATAATGATGAATTATTCGAAAATGATGAACTTTTAGATGATGAAGGCCTATATGGTAATGACTTAGCAAAAGATAATCTTGATGATGATGAAGATTTAGATTAAAAAAGATTGCTGCCTAAATTTTATATTTAGGCAGGGCAATTAAATAAATAGTTTTGCGAAACTAAAAAATAAAGTCAAGGGGGCAAGAAATGGACGAGTTAGAAGTCTTTGATAAAATAAAAATTGGTTTAGCTTCTGATGAAAAAATAAGAGAATGGTCAAAAGGTGAAGTTAAAAAACCAGAAACTATAAACTACAGAACATTAAAACCAGAAAAAGATGGTCTATTCTGCGAAAGAATATTTGGACCTACAAAAGACTGGGAATGTCACTGTGGAAAATATAAAAGAGTTAGATATAAAGGAATCGTTTGTGATAGATGTGGTGTAGAAGTTACAAAATCAAAAGTAAGACGTGAAAGAATGGGACACATCGAACTTGCAGCACCAATTGCACACATTTGGTTCTTTAAAGGAATACCTAGCAGAATAGCATTAATGCTAGATATTTCTCCAAGAAATCTAGAAAGAGTTATATATTTTGCATCATATGTAGTAACAGATAAAGGAACATCAGGCTTAATGGAAGCACAAGTTTTAAATGAAAGAGAATATCATGAAGCTGTAGAAAAATACGGTAAAGATTCATTTAAAGCAGAAATGGGTGCCGGAGCATTAAGAAAATTACTAGAAAAAATAGATCTAGAAAAATTATCTGCAAGCTTAAAGAAAGAAATTTCTAAAGCAAGTGAGCAAAAGAAAGTAAAATTAGTTAAGAGATTAGATACAGTAGAAGCATTCAGACTATCTGGAAACAGACCAGAATGGATGATTATGAATGTTGTACCTGTAATTCCACCAGATTTAAGACCAATGGTTCAATTAGATGGTGGTAGATTTGCAACATCTGATTTAAATGACTTATATAGAAGAGTTATAAACAGAAACAACAGATTAAAAAGATTATTAGAATTAGGTGCACCAGAGATAATTGTAAGAAACGAAAAAAGAATGTTACAAGAATCTGTAGATGCATTAATAGATAATGGAAGACGTGGTAGACCAGTAACAGGTGCTGGTAATAGACCATTAAAATCATTATCAGACTTATTAAAAGGAAAACAAGGTAGATTCCGTCAAAACTTACTAGGAAAAAGAGTTGACTATTCTGGACGTTCAGTTATCGTTGTAGGTCCAGAACTTAAGATATACCAATGTGGTCTTCCAAAAGAAATGGCTGTAGAATTATTCAAACCATTTGTTATGAAAGAATTAGTAGGAAGAGGAATTGCACATAATATTAAAAATGCAAAAAGAATGGTAGAAAAATTAAGTCCAGAAGTATGGGAAATATTAGAGGATGTTATAAAAGATCATCCAGTAATGTTAAACCGTGCTCCTACATTACACAGACTTGGTATCCAAGCATTCGAGCCAGTTTTAGTAGAAGGTAGAGCGATAAAATTACACCCATTAGTTTGTACACCATTTAATGCTGACTTCGACGGTGACCAAATGGCTATTCACTTACCATTATCACCAGAGGCACAAGCAGAAGCTAGATTTTTAATGTTATCTGTAAACAACTTATTAAAACCACAAGATGGTAAACCAGTTACAGTCCCAACACTAGATATGGTTCTTGGAAGTTATTACCTAACAATGGCCTTAGATGGCGAAAAAGGTGAAGGTATGTACTTTAAAGATAAAGATGAAGCTATAATGGCTTACGAAAACCATGATGTTGGAATACATGCAAAAGTATATGTAAGATTTAGCAAAGAAGTAGACGGAATAATTAAAACAAAGAAAGTACAAACAACAGTAGGAAGAATTATTTATAATGAAGGAATTCCACAAGATTTAGGATATGTAGATAGAACAGATCCAGAACACGAATTCGACTTAGAGATAAACTTCCCAGTTATAAAGAAAAACTTAGGAGATATAGTAAACAGATGTATTAATGTACATGGGTTATCTAAATCTGCAGAAGTTTTAGACTATATTAAAGCAACAGGATTTAAATATTCTACACTTGCAGGGGTTACATTCTCTGCAGCAGATGTTAAAGTACCAGCAGCAAAAGCTGATATATTAGCAAAAGCCGAAGAGCAAGTAGAACAAATAAGAAAACAATATAAACGTGGTTTAATAACAGACGAAGAAAGATACAATGCTGTTATTAACGTATGGGACAAAGCAACAAATGAAGTTACAGAAGCCATGAAAGAAAACTTTGATGACTTAAACCCAATATTCATGATGGTTCAATCTGGAGCCCGTGGTAACATGAACCAATTAAGACAAATCGCAGGTATGAGAGGTCTTATGGCAAGTACTACAGGTAGAGCAGTAGAAATTCCTATTAAATCATCATTCGCAGAAGGTCTAGATGCCTTAGAGTACTTCATTTCTGCACATGGTGCTAGAAAAGGACTTTCAGATACAGCTTTAAGAACAGCTGACTCTGGATACTTAACAAGAAGATTGGTTGATGTATCTCAAGACATTATCGTAAGAGAAGAAGACTGCGGAAGCCATGACGGAATTGTTTTATGTGATATAAAAGAAGGAAACCAAATAATCGAAACTTTAAGAGAAAGATTATTAGGAAGGTTTGTTATAGAAGATTTAAAAGATCCTAATACAGGAAAAATTTTAGTAGATACTAATACAATGATAACAGATGCAATAGCAGATAAAATAGTAGCTGCTGGAATTGAAAAAGTAAAAGTACGTTCTGTTTTAGGATGTAGATCAAAACAAGGTGTATGTCGTAAATGCTATGGTATGGGATTAGCAAGAAAAGACTTAGTAAATATAGGAGAAGCAGTAGGTGTTATTGCAGCACAATCAATTGGTGAGCCTGGTACACAGCTTACTATGAGAACTATCCACTCTGGTGGTGTTGCAGGTGTTGCAGATATCACACAAGGTCTTCCTAGAGTTGAAGAGCTATTCGAAGCTAGAAAACCAAAGGGACTTGCAATTATGGCAGAAATATCTGGTAAAGTTAAAGTTGTAGAAGACAAGAAAAAGAAAGAAGTTGTTATTACTTCTAAAGATGATTCTAAGACTTATACAATACCATTTGGTGCAAAACTAAAAGTTATGGATGGGGATGAAATAGAAGCCGGAGACCCAATAACTACAGGTTCATTAAATCCAAATGATATACTAAAAGTAAAAGGAGCAGAGGGAGTATATACTTACCTTGTGCAAGAGGTACAAAAAGTTTATAGAAACCAAGGTGTTGATATAAACGACAAACATATCGAAGTTATCGGAAGACAAATGATTAAGAAAGTTAGAATAGAAGATAATGGAGATACAGACTTATTCCCAGGTTCTTTAGTAAATGTATATGACCTAGAAGAAGTAAACGAAAAAGCTATAGCAGAAGGAAAGAGACCTGCAACAGCAAAACGTGTATTATTAGGAATAACAAAAGCATCATTAGCTACAGAAAGTTTCTTATCTGCAGCATCATTCCAAGAAACAACAAGAGTATTAACAGAAGCTGCAATAAAAGGTAAGACAGACGATCTTATGGGATTAAAAGAAAATGTTATGATAGGTAAATTAATACCAGCTGGAACAGGAATGGATAGATATAAAAATCTAAAAATTCATGTAGAAGGTCAAGATGAGGAAGAACAAAAAGAAGAGCAAAAAGCTTAATAAGAATATAATAAGATAGAGAGAACTATATAGGTTCTCTCTATTTTGTTATATAAATGTAAATTAGATCAAAAATATTGAGCCGTAAGTAGTTCGAAAATGGGAAAATATAAGCCAAAAATGTAATTGACTTTATACTATAAAACGAGGTATAATATATGCTAGAAAAAATAGAAGGAATTGATGTTGTATGAAGTTATTAAACAAAAAATTAATGTTACTAATGATGGGGATAATAGTAATGCTACTTGCATTGTTAACAGGAAAAGTGCAAGCTGCATCACAAGAGTTTGGATTACAAGAATATAGAAAACCAGTAGGAAGTACACAATATGGGTATAAAGTAAGTGATAAATATGTATGGAAAATAGTAACATATTCTGGTAGTGCAATAAATTATGATAGAACACTTTATTGTTTAAAAGCAGAACAAGGTTTCTATACTTCAGAACCAGGAGTTTTTAAAGAAACATATAATTTATCATATGATTTTATGAATAAAAACAGTATGAGTCCATTACCAGTACCATCACAGTATTATAATCAAATAGTGTGGATTTTAAATCATTCATATATACCAAGTGCATCTACTGCAAGTACAGATAAAACAACATTACTACAAAATGCAGGAATAACAGGAACTAGCGAACTTACAGATGATGATATAGATGTAGTACAACAATTAGCGATATGGTATTTTACAAATTATGATGATTCAACATACCATAAAGATATGGTAGGAGAAGCATCTTTCCAAACAGTGTTACAATCAACTAAAACTAGTGGTGGAACAAGTGCATACCAAGCAATCGAAGATATTAATCAAACTAGATATGACCAAATGGATAAATTGTTTGTATATCTTGTAGAAAATGCAAAAAAAGCAACAGCAAGTTCTAACAGTACTTCATCACCAATAGCTATGGGAAATACTACCCCAACAGTAGAAGTAAGTGGAAGCAATTATATAGTAGGACCATTTAAAATAGATAAAAACAATGACACTCCATATACTATAAACTTTAGTATAACAGACCAAAGTGGTAAAAGTTTAGCCGGAAAATATACTTTATTAGACTCAAATAAGAGTCAAACAAGCCAAACTTTAGCACAATTAGTTGGAAGTAATTTTTATTTAAGAATACCAATTAGTACAGTAAATTCAGAAAATATTACAAGTCTAAGATTTTCTATGAATGGAAATTATACTATAACAACAGCTACATATTGGACTAAATCTGGAGATAGTACAGTACAACCAATAGTAGAATTGGGTAGAACACCAAAAGCTTTTAGTGGTAACAAAGAAGTAACATTTCCAAAAGAAGGTTCATATAATTTAAAACTTATAAAAGTAGAACAAGGTAATACAACAAACAAATTACAAGGTGCAACATTTAGAATTACAAGTCCAAATGGAACGGTAACAGAAACAACAAGCTCAAATGGTGAGATTAATGTAGGACCAATTACTATAAATACACCTGGAACAGATACAATAACAATAGAAGAAACACAAGCTCCAGATGGATATGAAAAAGTAATAACAGCACCTATAAATGTACAAGTAACAAAAACACTATCAAGTAATACATATACTATGTCAAATGCTGTAATAACTAATACCCAGACGGGATCTAGTATAAGTATAAGTGGAAGTACGATAACAGTAACGGTAGAAAATAAATTAATACCAAAAGACAGCGAATATAATTTAAAACTTGTAAAGGTGGAACAAGGAAATACAAGTAAAAAGTTACAAGGGGCAGAATTTAGAATCAATTCACCAACTGGTGAAGTAACACAAACAACAAATGCAAGTGGAGAAATAAACATAGGTCAAATTGCAGTAACAGCTACAGGAACAGACACAATAACAATAGAAGAAACAAAAGCACCAGATGGCTACGAAAAAATAATAACAGCACCAATAACAGTACAAGTAACAAAAGTATTCGAGAATAATACATATAAAATGTCAACTGCACAAATAACAAATGCACAAACAGGAGCAAGTTTAACATTATCAGGAAATACAATAACAGTAACAGTAGAAAACAAAGCAAAATATTTTGATTTAGCATTAAGAAAATATATAACACAAGTAAATGGAGAAAGTGTTGCAAATACTAGAGTACCAGTTATAGATACAACATCACTTACAACTGGAACAACAGCAAGTTATAAGCACAGAAAAGATCCAGTTGCAGTAACAACAGGTGACAAAGTAATATACAATCTTACGATATATAATGAAGGACAAAAAGCTGGTAGGGCAACTAAAATAGAAGACCAATTGCCAACAGGATTAGTATTTAATAGAGTAGTATCTGGAAACTTTGAATTAGATTCATATAGTGAAACAGATAATCTATTAAAATTAAAGAGAACATCAAATACAGATAATCTTGATGCATATAATGGAACTACATTAGATTCAGAAACAATACAAATAGAATGTACAGTAACAGCAGTTCCAACTAATAAAGAACAAATTTTAACAAATGTAGCATGGATTTCAGAAGAATATGATGCAGAATCAAATGTAACAATAACAAATGAGGAAAATGCAGATAGAGATTCTGTTCCAGGAACACATCCAGATGTAAATAAAGACAATATGGAAGATTATACTGGAAATAATAATCAAGAAGATTTAGCAGACGAAGATTATTATTATAAAGGTCAAGAAGATGATGATGACTTTGAAAAATTAAAACTAGTATATTTCGATTTATCATTAAGAAAATTTATAACAGGTAGAAATGATACAACATTAACAAATAGAGAACCACAAGTTGATGTAACACACTTAGCTGATGGAAGTGAGACAACAGCAATATATAACCATCCAAAAGACCCAATCGAGATGCAAAGAGGAGACATTATAATATATACTATAAGAGTATATAATGAAGGTTCAAAAGATGGTTATGCAAATGAAATAACAGATTATTTACCAGAAGAACTAGAATTCTTACCAGATCATGAAATAAACCAAGAATATGAATGGCAAGTATCAAGTGATGGAAGACATGTTACAACAGATTATTTATCAAAAGCAAAAGAAACTTCATCAAGACAAAACTTATTACATGCATTTAATGGAACAACATTAGATTATAAAGATGTAAAGATAGCATGTAAAATAAAAGATACTGCAGAAGTTGGTAAAAAGCTAACAAACTTAGCAGAAATAACAGAGTCTAAAGATTCAGATGGAAATGATGTAGTAGACAGAGATTCTGAAACAGATAATGTAGAAGTACCAACAGACGAAGATTTACCAAATTATAAAGATGACGAAATAGATAAAGACTATGTACCTGGTCAAGAAGATGACGATGACTTCGAAAAGGTAAAAGTAGTATATTTCGATTTAGCATTAAGAAAATTTATAACAGCAGTAGATGATACAGAAATAACAAACAGAATACCACAATTAAGTATGGGCGAAGATGGAAACATAGATTATAATCATACAAAAGAGCCTGTAGAAGTAGAAAATGGTAACATAGTAACATATACATTAAGGATATATAATGAAGGTATGATGGCAGGTTACGCAAGTAAAGTAAAAGATGATGTGCCAGACGGATTAGAATTCTTACCAGACAATGAGATAAATCAAGAATATAGATGGGTATTATCAGAAGATGGAACAAGTATAGAGACAGATTATCTATCTAAGGAGCAAGAACAAACAGAAGGTGCAAATTTAATAAAAGCATTTGATCCAGAATTAGGAATAACAGATACAAACCCAGACTATAGAGATTTAAAAATAGCTTTTAGAGTAACAGAGCCAAATACATCAGATAGAATATTAGTAAATACAGCAGAAATTTCAGATGACAGAGATGAAAACAATGATCCAGTAGACGATATAGATTCTACCCCAGATAACAACAACGAGTGGAACGAAGAAGATGACTTAGACAAAGAATTTGTAAAAGTTAAGTACTTTGATTTAGCATTAAAGAAATGGGTAAGTAGAGCAATTGTTACAAACCAAGATGGTTCACAAAACATAATAGAAACAGGACATACAGGAGATGAAGATCCAGAGCCACCAGCAAAAGTAGATTTAGGAAGACAAGACATTAATAAAGTAACAGTAAAATTCGAATTCCAAATTAAAATAACAAACGAAGGTGAAATTGCTGGATATGCAACAGAAGTAACAGACTATATTCCAGAAGGATTAAAGTTTATACAAGAGGATAACCCATTATGGTATCCAAGAGAACCATTAAATGGTAAAGAAAGAGTTGGAACACAACAATTAGCAAATACATTATTACAACCAGGAGAAAGTGCAACAATATCAATTCTATTAACATGGATAAATGATCCAAATAATATGGGATTAAAAACAAATATAGCAGAAATAAGCCAAGATGATAATGATAGTGATACACCAGATATAGACTCAACACCAGATAACTTTACAGATGGTGAAGATGATATAGATGATGCACCAGTAATGTTAACAGTAGCACTAGGAGATACAAAAATATATATAGGTTTAGGCTTCGTAGTAGTTGCAATGTTAACAGGTGGAATTTGGGCAATAAAAAGATATGTTTTATAAAAAGCTAATTGAATAAAAAATATAAAAAAAGAAAGTAATACACTTATTGCTGTGTTTACTTTCTTTTTTATATATGGAATAAAAGTTTCATATAAATATATTCTGCAGTTATATAAAACGATAGTTAATTATTGTAAACGTTAAAAAAATGTAATATAATTGTAATGTGGATTAAAAAAATGACGGAATATAGCAAAAACTATATCCGTAAGCAGGTTAAAGCCACAAAAAATTAACCATAAAAAACTGCTATTTTTTGCTATTGACTATTATTTAGAATATAGTAAAATACACTTAGCAGTATTATGAGAAAAAGGATGGTAACGAAATTATGAGAATTATTAAAAAAATAGCTGTAAGCATCATAGTTATGCTTTTAGCAATAGCTATGGGAACATCAGTATTTGCAGCTACAAATTCAGTTACATTTGGACTAAGTGAATATAGAAGAGAAACAAATGGAAAACAATATGGATATAGAATAAACAATGGAAATAAAAAGGTTTGGAAGGTTATTGTATACGAAAATGATGGAACTACGATGAACTTTGATAACACAATATATTGTTTAAAAGCAGAAAAAGGCTTTTATACATCAACTCCAAATACATTTAAGCAAACATATGATAAAATGATAGATTTTGCAGATAAAGATAGTTTAGTGCCTACAATTTTTGAAAATGAAGATTACTATTATTCAGCTATGTGGATTTTAGATCACGCATACATACCATATTATGCACAAGCAGGAGATTCTGTAGAAGTACAAAGTAGTAATGAAGAACAAGCAACAAAAGACAGAGAAGATTTGTTAAATTCATCTGGAATGAGTGATGAATTTAAAAGAGAGTTAACAGATGATGACATAGATGTAGTTCAACAAATGGCATTATGGTATTTTACAAATACTAAGAAAGAAGAAAATTCAGATATTTACCATGTAGACTATGTAGGTGAGCCATCATTCCAAGAAGTGGCTATAGCAGAAAAAGGAATAGGTTCATATACAAGTATGTCAGATCTTAACCAAACAAGAGCAGATGCAATGGAAAAATTATTTCAATATATGGTAAGTACAGCAAAAAGCAAAGAAAATATAGATTACTATAAAACTCATAACGGAAAAGTAGAAGAACCAATAACATTAGATTCAACACTTAATCCAACAGTAGAATTAGATGGAGGTAACTACATAGTAGGACCATATAAAATAAATAAAAATAATGATTTACCATTCGAATTAAATGCAAAATTCACAGACCAAGATGGAACAGACTTAAATGGTAAATACACATTATTAAATTCAAGTAAAGAAGCAGTATCACAAGGAACAACAATAAAAGATTTAGTAGGACAAAGCTTTTATATTTCAATTCCATCATCTAATATAGATGATATAACAAAAATAAAATTTAGTTATACAGGTTCATACAGAACTTCATCAAAAGGATTCTGGACAACAACACAAAACCCAGATACTGTACAACCATTAGTTGCAGTAGAAAAGCAAGAAACACCATTAAGTGGAGAAAAAGAAGTTGGAGTTGCAAAAAGAGAATTTGACTTATCATTAAGGAAATTTATTTCCGAGGTTAATGGTAAGGAAATAAACAGAGAACCAACCGTAGATTTAACAAATTTAAATAAAATGGTTGATGGTGCTAAAGTTACAACAGCAACTTATAACCATAATAAAAAACCAGTAGCAGTAAAACCAGGAGATATAGTTACATATACAATAAGAGTATATAACGAAGGCGAACTAGATGGTTATGTAGGAGAAATTACAGATTATTTACCAGTAGAATTAGAATTTATTAACGATATAGAAAACTATCCAGAAGAAACAGATTTTAATGCAGGTTATGGTTGGAGAATAGACCCAAGTAATAATAGGGTAATTAAAACTAACAAACTTGCTTATTCATCAGAAGCAGCAGACAGAGATCAAAATGAAAACAATTTAATAAGTGCATATAATGGAACAACATTAGATTATAAAGAAGTTAAAGTAAAATGTAGAGTAAAAAATTCTACAGAAGCATTAAAGAAAATAACAAACTTAGCTCAAATTACACAAGAAACAGACAGCCAAGGGGGAGCAGTAACAGATAGAGATTCTGTAGCAAATGGAAACTTTACATTACCAACAGACACAGATTTACCAACATATAAAGATGACGAAATAAATTCTGGAAAAGAATATATACCAGGACAAGAAGACGATGATGACTTCGAAAAAGTTATTATTCAAGAATTTGATTTAGCATTAAGAAAATTCATATCAGGAAAAAACGGAACAACATTAATAGGAAGAGAACCATCAGTAGATGTAACAAACTTAGCAAATGGAACAGCTACAACAGCAACATATAACCATCCAAAGAAAGCTGTAGATATGGCAAGAGGAGATGTTGTAGAATATACGCTAAGAGTATACAATGAAGGTTCAATAGATGGATATGTAAATCAAATAGTAGATAAATTACCAGAAGAATTAGAGTTTTTACCAGAACATGAAACAAACATACAATATGGATGGCAAGTTTCAGAAGATGGAAGAACAGTAACTACAGATTATTTATCAAAAGAAAGAGGAGTTATCCCAGATTCCACAACAACAACTTCAAATCAAAATCTAATAAAAGCTTTTGATGGAACAACATTATCATATAAAGATGTAAAAATAGCATGTAGAGTAAAAGATACTGCAGAATTTGGTAAGAAATTAACAAACTTAGCAGAAATAACAGAAGCTAAAGATTCTGAAGGAAATGACGTAATAGACAGAGATTCAGAAACAAACAATATGCAAGTTCCAAGTGACGAAGAATTACCAAATTATAAAGATGACGAAATAAACAACGAATATGTACCAGGACAAGAAGACGATGATGACTTCGAGAAAGTTAGAGTAGTATATTTTGACTTAGCATTAAGAAAATTTATTACTGCAGTAGATGACCAAGAAGTAACTACAAGAATACCAAGCTTAAGTATTGGTGAAGATGGAAATATTAAGTATGACCATACAAAAGATCCTGTAGAAGTAGAAAACGGAGATGTAGTTACATATACAATAAGAATATATAATGAAGGATTAATAGATGGATATGCAACTGAAGTAAAAGATGATATCCCAGATGGACTAAAATTCTTACCAGATAACCCTATAAATAGGGAATATAGATGGCAAGAATCAGAAGATGGACAAAGTGTAACAACAGATTATTTATCTAAAGCACAAGAAGAAAATGATGATGATAATCTAATAAAAGCATATGATCCAGAAAAAGGCCTAACAGAAAACAATCCCGATTACAGAGATGTAAAAATTGCATTCCAAGTAACAGAACCAAATACATCAGATAGAATACTAGTAAATACAGCAGAAATTGCTGACGATAGTGATAGTTCTGGAGATCCAATTGATGATATAGATTCTACTCCAGATAACAATAACGAGTGGAACGAAGAAGATGACTTAGATAAAGAATTTGTAAAAGTTAAATACTTCGATTTAGCTCTAAAAAAATGGGTAAGTAAAGCAATAATAATAGACGAAGATGGAACACAAACTGTACAAGAGACGGGACATACAGGTGATGAAAATCCAGAACCACCAGCCAAAGTAGATTTAGGAAGAAGAGATATAAACAAAGTAACAGTAAAATTCGAATTCCAAATTAAAATAACAAATGAAGGCGAAATTGCTGGATATGCAAAAGAAATTACAGATTATATCCCAGAAGGATTAAGATTCGTACAAGAAGATAATCCAGATTGGTACACAAGAGAGCCTTTAAATGGTAAAGAAAGAGTTGCAACAAAATTATTAGAAAATACATTATTACAACCAGGAGAAAGTGCAACAGTATCAATATTATTAACTTGGATAAATGGACAAGATAATATGGGATTAAAAACAAATATAGCAGAAATAAGCCAAGATTATAATGACAGTAATACACCAGACATAGACTCTGTGCCAGACAATTTTAAAGAAGACGAAGACGATATAGATGATGCACCAGTAATGCTTACAGTAGCACTAGGTGATGCAAAATTATATATCGGAATAGCAGCACTAGTAGTTATAGCACTAGGTGGAGGAGTATTTATAATTAAGAAATATGTAATTTAGTGGGATTAGGGGACGCTCGTTAAATCCCTATAGTATAAAAAGCTGATGTCTATAATGACATTAGCTTTTTATATTACAGTAAATAAAGGAGGTATATATGACAAAACGAATTGATTTACATATACATACTAGTATATCAGATGGAGTATTAACACCAAAGGAAGTAATAGATGAAGCTGTAAAAAATAGTGTATCTGTTATCTCGATTGCAGATCATGATATTATAGATGCATATAATGACGAATTATTTGAATATGCGAAAAGCAAAAATATAAAGCTAATACCAGCAGTAGAAATATCAACTAAAACTAAGAAAAGTGGAATTCATGTATTAGGATATAATTTTGATTTAGAAGATATACAGTTTAAAGAAAAGCTTGAACAAATAAGAAATGCCAGACATGACTATTTGCATAAGGTAGCAAATAAACTTGTAGAGTTAGGATACTATATAAATCTTACGGAACTAGACAAAATTGATGCTGTTACAAAGGCACATATAGCTATAGATGTAACAACTAATTTAGCCAATAAGGATAAATTATTAAAAGAATTTGGACATATTCCAGCTAAAGGTGAGTTTATAGAAAGTATAATGAATGAAAACTGTCCTGCATATGTGGAAAAGGTTACAGTAACTCCAAGAGAGGCTGGAAAAATGATAAGAACAGCAAAAGGAAAGGTAGTTCTAGCGCATCCTGTTGCATATGTACATGAAGATAACTTAACAGGAGAGGAGATATTAGAAATAATTAAAGAATTACAACCAGATGGATTAGAAGCATATTATTTATATGTAGATAAGAACAACCAAAAATTTGATGAAAGCAAAAAGTGGTGTAAATTTGCAAAAGATAATAATTTATTTGTAACAGTAGGTTCAGATTTTCATAATGCAAAAAAGAAATTAAAACCACAAATAGGTTTCGTAAATACGGATTTTACTTTGCCAGAAGAAATTATAGAAGAAATTCTTAGTAATTTAGAAAATTAAAAGTAAAATGTATATTGTAATCAAAAAATAATATAAAATGGCCCCAAATAGTATCCGTAAACTGATAGAGCATTGCTTCAAATATTGGAAGCAATGCTCTATTTACTTATATTTTTATAATAAGTAAAATTAATATAATAAGGTATTATAGGAGAAGTAGGTGTATACGGATGAGAAAACAGAATAAGAACACTAAATATAAAGAACCGGAAAACGTTGGCACTGTACACACACACACACACCGGTAATTTAAACAAAAAAATATTAATAAGCGTAGGAATACTAGTAGCAATAATGATTCTACTAGGAGTTTTTGCGCTTATTTTTAGTATAAATAACAAGGAAAATGAAAGTCTAGGAAGTGGTAACGAAGAATATAATGCAGGAGGGACTATAAACGGAGATAAAGGATATATTTCATCTGCACAAATAATTCAGACTAAAACAGGAACAGGACCTTGGGATGCAAATGATGAGCCAGGGAATGATAGCTCAGAGGATAATAATATTGTACGTTCGTTTGATCAAGTAACATGGACTATCGATTTAACAATGACTTTAAAAAGCGGAATTGCAGAATCAAATTTAACAGGAGGGATTATAAAGGTAGAAGCAACTATCCCACAAAATTGTGCAAATGTTGTAAGTTGGGATTTAGATTCAATGGGATGGCTTGAAGGTTCAGGTAAAGTAAGTAGTGACGGACTAGTATTAACAGGACAATATGTGATGTCTACTACAGACAATACTATACCAGGAAAACAAACATTGGTCTTAGTATTAAAAGTAGAAGGAGCACAAAATCAAACAAAAATAAAACCAGAATTTAAATTTTGGTTAGAAGGAAACGAAGACGAAGAGAAATATACGATAAATGATGTTCAAGATGTTACAGTAAGTGCGGCACCTAAATATAATGTAGAATTAAAAAGAAATGATAGTCTTGCAAAAGAAATAACTTTGAATGAAAACGGAGAAAGCCAAAATGGAAGACTATATGGATATTCTTTAACATATCAATTATATAATGAAGGAGGAGTAGCAAAGGGATTAAAGGGAATAGAATATCCAGAAGGGGAAATTAATTTAGATTTAAATTTAAAATTGGAAAAAGTAAGCACAAGCAATACAAACAATATACAGGATATTACAGAGACATCTACACCAATATTATATAATTACAAAATGAACAAATATGATAATTCTTCGGGATTTATTCCAAATAGAAATATGGCGGTAACATATCATGCAGCACACGAATGGAGAGCTCCTGCAGCATTTGGAGGAGGAGATAGGCAGTGTTATGATTCAGGAACTATTAGTATGAATCAAAATAAAAATACAATAAATACATCTTTAACAGATTATAAGTTTAATGGAGAATTTCCAGTACGATTTGTTGGAGCAGATCCTGGTAGTACAGCAATAAATTATGCAGATAATATTGGCTGCTTTTCTGTTGTATATTTCCAAGTTTTTGTACCATTTACAGAAGAAACTAGTGAAGGAGGATATAATTATTATTTAACAGTAACAGATACAAATATGAAGGCATATAGTAGTAGTGGAACTAAATTATCTAAGCAAACTATAGCAACAGATGATTCTAATAGACTTCAGCACGTAATATTGAATTCTGGTGGATATTCAACATATCACTGGTTATCAAGCAACTTTGGTAATTATAGTGGATCAACTGGATTATATAGTCACTATAGTCAAGGTGATGCTAAAGCAGAAATTGGACAAAAATTTATATATAGATTTGATATTACTTGTGGTGCTAATAATGATTCAAAAGATGATATATATGATGTGAATGCTTTGATGAAGTTTGACGGACAAGTTCTTAAACCTACTCAAATAGATGGAATGACCAATAGAACTACAGGAAAATCAACAAATAGTTTTTTTACAAGTAATATGAAATTTAAAATGCTTTATGCAGCCAAAAAGGATGGAAGCAATTGGGAATCCGATTCAGAAATGAAGAGCACAATTGAAGACGATTTATTGTTTTTTAAATCAGAAGACGATTTAAAAAAACAGTTGGGAGAGAATGCAAAATGTATAGGAGTGTTGTTTGAGTCAATAAGCGGAACGGCAACAGCTTCTTCCGGCTTTACACTAGAAGTCGCTTTAGAAGTTACACAACAAGCACAAATTGGAAATGTATATCAGTTTGTAACTAGTTCTAAGTTATATAAAAAAGATAAAAAACTGGATAGAACAACACAAACAAAAGAAAATCCAACAGCACAATTTCCATCGCCAGATGTATCAATTAATTACAATTATATAAAAACATCATATGACAAAAATGGAAATATTATGAGTGGAACCCATAATGGTGGATATACATATGGACAATCTTTATTAATAGTAGGTGGAAAATTATCGGTAATACATAGTGTGGAAGATAAAACAACAGCTGGAAGCGATAAAGTAAATTACGATATAGGAAGAAATGAAAACACAGTAACATTTGGGCTAAAACCACAATTACAAACTTCAGTTACAACAGGAACTCCAATGAGCAATATTACAGTTACATTAGAAGAAACACTTCCAGTGGGATTAGAATATATTCCGGGAAGTAGTAGCTATAATGAGCCAACTATAGAAAATTTATCAAACGGTGGACAGAAACTAACATGGATTATTTATGGATGTACTGTTGGACAGGATATAGAAAAAATTACATATCAAGCTAAAATAGATGAAGAAAGTGCAAATGGTACACAGTATACAGCTTCGGTATTGGCAACTGCAGATAAAATAGGAACATCGTTACCTAGTACAAGAACAGATTCAAATACAATTCAAATAACTAATCTGGCAAGTCATAGATTATATAAAGAAGTAGAGAATACAATTATAGAAAAAAACGGAAAGATAAAATATACAGTAGTGTATGAAAATAAAACAGAAGATCCAGTTCCAGAGTTTCAGTTATTAGATGTACTTCCATATAACGGAGATAATAGGGAGACAGATTTTAATGGAACATATACATTAGAAAATATAAATATACAACAAAAAGTAAATGGTGCAGTACAATCAACAAATAATTTAAAATTATATACTACGAATTCAACGACTGTAAGAAATATGACAGCAAAAGATGACGGAATAGGAACAGATAATATCTGGGCAGAAAAAACAATAGGAAGTTCGTTAAACGAAAGTGTAACAGGAATAGCAGTAAAAGGACAAATTGCTGGAAAAACAAGATTAGAGATAGAGATAACATTACAAACACAGAATAATGAAGCAAAAGATATTTATGCAAATACAGCAATGGCACAAGTATATGCAGATTCAGAACAAATGCAAACAGGAAAAGTAGAAACAAAAGTAGTTTATAGAGAAATAACAGGAAAAGTATGGGACGATAGTAATAGAAATGGTGTAATTGATTCTAGCGAAAAGTACTTAGAAGGAAGAGTTGTTAAATTATTAAACAGCACTAATAACACAGAAGTAACAAGAATAACGACAAATGCACAAGGAGAATATGAATTTACAGACCTAGCAAAAGGAACATATAAAGTAGAAGTAGAGGTAGATAATCTACACGAATTAACAGATAAGGAAGTAGGAAGCAATAGAGAGATAAATAGTAAATTTAACCAAGCAAGTAAACAAACAGATGAGATAACAAAATTAAACACAATAAGTTCACCAGAAATAATAGAAGACAATGTAAATGCAGGAATAAGAACAATCCAATTTAATATAAATACAAAAGTAGAAGGTGTTGGAGGAAACATAAGTGGAGAAGGACAAGATTTTTACGAGAGTGTAGATAAAGGCCAAGACAGTAAAAAAGATATAATAATAACTCCAAATGCAGGATACAGAGTAGCTACAATAACAGTAAATGGAGAGAAAATAACATTTACAGAAGAGGCAAACCATACAGTAATATTAAATAAATTCATAAATATGCAAGAAGATAAAGAAGTAATAGTAACATTTAAAGATGTAAGAACAAGCGTATTAGTACACCATTACAAAGAAAATACAACAGAAAAATTAAGTGAAGACGTATTAATAAATGGAGAAATAGGAGATAGTTATACAACACAAGTTGCAAGTGACATACCACAAAATTATGAAGTCGTAAGTGCACCAAGTAATGCAAGTGGAAATATGGTTGCAAGCCAAACAGTAGTAACATATTACTATAGATTAAAAACTCCAACAGTAAATGAACAAAGTATAAATAAAAACGGAACAGAAAAGATAGAAAATTTAACAGATGAAATAACATACGATATTGTATACAAAGCAACACTAGAAGACTACATAGGGGAAGCAGAAATAACAATAGTAGATAAGTTACCGTATCAAATAGTTGTAGATAGTTCGGACTTAGCAGGTGGAACATATGATGCAACAGGTAAAACAATAACATGGACAGAAACAATAAAAGATATAAATAGTTATGAAAATAAGAATAACGAAATAACGATAAATAAAACAATAAAAGTAGTATATACAGGAATAAACCAAGGAACAACAAATATAAAAAATGTTGTAACAGGAAAAATTAAAACAAAAACACCAGAGAAAGAATTTGATGAAGTAACAGCAAATGAAACAACTACAACTGAATTTACAGTAAATATACCTGTAAGTAAAATATGGGAAGACGATAGTAATAAATTGGGACAACGTCCAACAAGAGTAACATTTAAATTACTTGGAAGTGATGGAAGTGAATATACAAAAGAATTAGCAAAACCAGGAACAACAGGAACAACTACAACACAAGACCAATCAAATCCAAATAAATGGAATGATATATTTACGAACTTACCAAAATATGATAGCAATAACCAAGAAATAAAATATACATTAACAGAAATAAATGGAAACTTAACATATTATGATGTAACTGTAGACAATACAGGAAAAATAGTAACAAATACAAATAAATATGGAAAGGTAACAGTACATTACTACGTAATGAATACAGACGGAACGACTACAACCACAAGAGTACCAGATGCAAATGGAAAAGAAATACCAGATGTAGTAATAGAAGGGAAAGAAGGAGAAGAGTATCATACAACATGGGCAAATAACGTAAATGAAAAATATGAATTAGTAGCAGAAAAACTACCAGCAAATGCTACAGGAAAAATAGAAAAATATAACGAAGAAAAACCACAAAAAGTAATCTATTATTACAGATTAAAACCAGCGAAAGTATTAATAAATTACTTAGAGAAAGATTCAAATCAAGTGTTAACAGCTCAAGAAAAAATAGATGGACATGTAGATGACAAATACAACACAAATACAGAGCATAGAAAAGAAAATCTTTCATATAACGGAAAAATGTATACTTTAGTAGAAGACAGTGGAAATACAGAAGGAACAATGACAGTAACAGACACAAAAGTAACATATTATTATCTACAAAATACAAAAGCAACAGTAAGATATGTTGCAAGAGACCCAGAAACACATGAAATAGTAAAAGAGTTAGAAGAACCATATACACAAGAAGGCTTGGTAGGAGATAAGTTTGTGACAAATGAAAAAGCATTTATAGGATATAAATTAGTAGAAAGCCCAACAAATAAAACAATAAATATGACAAAAGAAGAGCAAACACTAATCTACTACTATGAACCAGTATATACAGGTTTAATAGAAAACCATATAGATGATAAGACTGGAAGAGTGTTATATACAGAAGAACATCAGGTACAAGTAGGCACAGAATACAGCATACCAAGCAAAGAATTCGAAGGATATGATTTAGTAGAAAGTAAACTTCCAGCAAATACGGAAGGAATAATGGGAGAAGAGTTAGTAACTGTAAACTACTATTACATCAAAAAAGCAGTGTTAGAAGTAAATTACATAGACATATATACAAATGAACCATTAACAGACCAAAAAGTGGATAACACAAAACATGAAGGAGACTTATACACAACAGAACAAAAAGAATTTGAAAATTATGATTTAGTAGAAGTACCTTCAAACGCAAGTGGAACGATAGCAGTAGAAACAGATGAAGAAGGAAATATAACAAATAATAGGACTGTCGTTACATATTACTATACACAAAGAGCAATTGTAGAAGAACATCATATAGATAGCTTAACAGGGAAAGATATAGAAGAGTCTAAAATACATAATGGACATGTAGGAGATGAATATAATATACCTTCAAAAGAATTCTTAAGCTATAAACTAATAGAGGAAGATGAAGAAGGTAACAGTATGTTACCAGCAAATAGCAAAGGAACAATGACAGAAGAAAAAATAGTAGTAAACTATTACTATAATCAACCAGCA